>Ga0075948_115_pt1 | contig 22817 bp, 24 predicted proteins | sample RifGroA2_FD_68012 | JGI IMG/M metagenome (GOLD analysis project Ga0075948, IMG submission 68012) | Parcubacteria bacterium GW2011_GWA2_43_11 | reverse complement strand
CAAAGGTGCTCCCGCACCTTTGGGTATCATCTCCACCCAGCCAGGAGTTCTCCTTGGAGGCTTCAAGACTGCTCTTGAGTACATAGACGAAATACACGTAAGTATTGCCCTTACGGGACGTGTTCCTGTGAACGTCACCGATGAGAACGGAGACATTAAGGTTGGAGATCGTATTGCTGTGTCAACACACATGGACGGTTACGGAGCGAAAGCGGTACAGACAGGCTACACTGTAGGAGTTGCCCTTGAAGCATTTACTCAAGTAGCCACCTCCTCGGTAGCCACGAGTAGTATCCTCGTCTTTACCGACCCGCAGTATTTCTTTGCAGACACACAGGTATACGTAGACCACGAAACAGGGTACGTCGGTATCGGTACCACCACTCCACAGTACGATCTCCATGTAGACGGAGAGATAGCTGCGCAAGCATTCATCAACGTCTCTACCCGTGACGCAAAGAAAGACATTACCTACCTTAGCCCTGAAGACAAGGTAGACGCATTGACCAGTATCCGTAACTTACAAGTAGCAACCTATCACTACACCAATGAAGACGAAGCGGCACCACTGCGCATGGGACTCATTGCTGAGGAATCACCAGAGAGCATCCTCTCTGTAGACGGGAAGGGTGTCGACCTCTACAAACTCTCTGCACTGACACTGGTTGGTGTACAAGAGCTCTCGCAAAAAGTAACTGCACTTGAGCGAGCACTCGGTATCTCACTGAGCGACCTCGATCCCACCTCCTCAGCTCCAGAAGGGAACAGTCTCCTTGCAGTTGTCCTTAGTGGCCTTAAAGGACTTGGAGTAAGTATTAGTAATCAGTTTGTGCATATTGTAAGCGTATTTACTGAAGAGCTTACTGTAGGATCAGAAGCAATGCCAACAGGAATACAATTCTACGATCAAGTGGATGGATCACCGTATTGTGTGCGTATACATAACGGCGAGATTATTCAAAAGACAGGGCTTTGTGAAGCGGCACCCCCGTTAGAGACCGCGGTTCCTCCGGAACCTGTCTCTAACGGGGCAGACCCCTCTTCAGAGCAACCTGACCCAGTGCAACCAACTCCTGAACCTGCAACCGATACAACAACTGATACTCCAGTGGACGTCCCAAATTCGCAGGCAGATCTGCCTGAACAGGCAGGTACAGAACCGGTAGTAGAAACACCTCTACCCCCAGTGGAAGAACAACCACAGGCAGAAGAAGTGGTAGTACCTCCAGTAGAAGATGCGTCCGAACAACAAGAAGTGGTTACAGAGAATAACGAGCCACAGGCGTAAGAGGAAACGGAGTTGAAAGTTAAATGTTAAAAGTTGAAAGTAACGGTAAAGGCGAGTAGTGAATTCGAAAGAAAAAGAAGTTCCGACTTCCTAGTTTGAAAGAAAGGCGAAAACGTGGATTGCCACGCCTGCCCGCCCGCAGGCAGGCCTGCGGGATCGCAATGACGGCTATTATTCCGAACAGTTTGCTTGAATTTGGCGTAAGTAATGAACGTCATTGCGAGCGAAGCCCCGTACTGAAGCTGTGCTCTAGTACAGGGCGAAGCGCGCCTTGTCCGCCGTAGCTTCAGCGAAGGAGGGGCAATCCCTGGAATTTCAAAATTTCCAATACAGAACAATTCATTGGTGATGGTATCACTTGATCTCATCTAGTACGCTGTCGCGTTTTAGATGAGAGATGGTTTAAACACATATTTAATTCTAGTACCCGAAAGGGGCAGACCCTATTCCCACTAGTATTAATTCTAGTATTCTTTACTTTTCAACCCCGCTACCAAAGTCATGCGTGACTTGGTACGGGGCATGCTTTATGAACTTTGAACATTTAACTCTGAACTTAACGCGCACCCGCGTTATCGTGTATCAACTAACGCGTAGCTATGGAAGACCCCTACGAGCATTAGGCCTCCGAGAACGAGCCAGAGGTATTGAATATCGAACACGAGAAGGAATAGACCCGCAGTAAACGGTCCTACCGCATACGCGAGTGGGCGAAGCATATGGAAAATGCTTAAAATGCTTGTGTCGTTTCCATCAATTTGTTTAAAGAAGTATGTTTCAGTCATAATTTCAATGAGTGCAACACCTACGCGAGTTGCGAAGAGCGCTCCTCCCCACACAAGCACACTTTCTGAGTGGAGGAAAAAAAGGAATGCTGTTGAAAAAGCGGCTATCACAAACCCTGTAAACAGTAGCTCTTTCTCCCCAAGCCATTTATCCGCTATGATTCCTGCGGGCACCTCCAAGAGTAAGTAGGGGACCAGCATGATGAATAAAATAATACCTATTTCTTTCCAAGAAAAACCTATTCGTAAGTGGAGATATAAAGGAAGGTAGATTACCATCCATGAGAAAAAAAACCGAAGGAGAAACTGTGCGGATGAAATATGAAAAATATTTTTATTTGTACAGAGCACTCGCCACATGGTGGCAACTGAAAGAACTTTGTATGTAGGATCATTGAATGTTCTAAAGCGAGCAATAAGCAGTACGATAACTGGGATAAGGTATAGTGCGCTCATGAGATACGCGTTCCCATAGTCGACAGATGTTCCGACAAGTGTTCCAGAAATATATGGCGAAAACAAGGAAGCGAGAACTGCCATAGATATGAAAACACCACGGACAGATCCAGTTGTGTTTTCATCTTTTGTATAATTTTCCATAAATACATCAAGACAAAAAATTGTCACTGTCATGGATATGGCGTGTACCACAAACAGCACAAACAACCATCCTATGTCAGTCATGGTCGCCAGTCCTAGAGATGCAAAAAAGTTAAGGATTGTTGCACATAGAGCAGTGTAGTAGTTCCCAATCTTCGTTAGGAAAATGACACTACTTGCAAGTACGATGAGTGAAAGAAGTGAGCTTGTTGCATATAGTAAACCTACTTCTGATTGAGTTAGAAATTGTTCTAGGAAACTTGAGTCAAGGTAATGGATTCCAAAAAAATGAAATGCGTGAAAAAGTGCAATAGCATAAAGCCAGCTTACAATGCCGGCTTTATGGAAGTGTCGTAGGATATATTCCATGAATTACTTTTTTCTAGGACTTACTGAAACAGATGTTATTCGAGGCGCCCTAGCAAAATGGAACGAGTTGTATGAACAATACTACAAGAGACATTTTGCGACGGGCAACGCCTGCCTGCCGGCGGGCAGGAAGAAGAGCGCTGTTTCCGTAAGTCCTACTATAAACCAAGGACGACTGGTATGACAATAGGTCGCTTATTAGTTTTTTGTAAGAGGAACCTTTCAACTTGTTCAGCAATGTTTTGTTTGACGTACTCAAAATTGATAGGGTTTGTATCCTTTGTGGTGTCTGCAATCGCTTTTTTAACTATAACACGAGCTTCTCCAAGAAGATCCTGACTCTCTCGTAGGTAAACAAATCCTCGAGAAATAATATCGGGTGATTTCCGTAATTCGCCGGTGCGAGCGTTAACTGTGGCAATGATGACAAACATACCGTCCTGAGCAAGCGTCTTTCTGTCACGAATCACCACTTCCTGTACATCTCCCACCGAGAGCCCGTCTACCATCATGATTGAGTGGGGAGCTTTCACATCAAGTATCTTCATTTCTTTTCCTTCAATAATGTCAACAATAGTACCATTATCAGGGATGATGACGTTTTCTTTGGGGAAGCCAGCATCAATATTAGCTTGTGCATGGCAGCGAAGCATGGAGTGATAGCCATATCCCGGCATAAAGAATTTTGGCTTAACTTGTTCACGTATCCATACAAGTTCGCCACTATTCCCGTGACCTGTCGAGTGTACATCACTTGCACGATAATGAATGATACGAACTCCGTGGCGGTACATGTTGTCTTTGAGCCGTTGTACAGATATTTCATTACCAGGGATAATGGAGCTTGAAAGCACTACAGTGTCTCTATCGTTCAGTACAATGGAGCGATGTTTGTTGGTCGCAATGCGCATGAGTGCTGCAAACTCCTCACCCTGGGCACCTGTTGCTAGAATGACGACACGTTCAGCAGGATACTCTTCTATTTGTTCAGCAGTGATAAAGGTATCGGGTCGTACTTCGAGACGTTTTGCAAGCTTGGCAATCTCAATGTTTGTTTTAATTGAACGGCCTTCCGCGACAATCTTTTTATTAAGTGTTTCGCACACGCCGATAATGTGGATGAGTCGCTCAAATTGACTCGCAAAGGTTCCAATAATAAGACGTCCTTTTACTGAACGAATTATCTCTTCAAGTGTGGTATGTACCACTGATTCGGGAATAGAAAAACCCGTTCGTTCAGCATTGGTGCTGTCTGCATAGAGAAGAATGTTGTTACCTTTGCCGACACCAGCCCATACTTTCTGTTCACGTTTCGTGGGAGTACCGTCTTCATGGTCGAGTTTGAGGTCGCCCGAAATAACAATGTTGCCGTACTTTGTTTCTATGATGATTCCACAAGAGTCTGAAATTGAGTGTGTGACAGGGAAGAACCGAACTACTGTTTTACCAAGCGTAGCCTTAGAAATCCGATCAACTATTTTAATATCGGGCTTCGGTAGGTGAGGGAATTCTTCTTGGCGCTTCTTTATTAAGAGTCCCGTTACTTCGGTGCAGTAGACTGGAGGATTGTTTAGTCGTTCAAGGATGTAGGGTAAGCCACCTATATGGTCAAGATGTCCATGGGTAATGACGATAGCACGAACTTTTTCTTTCCTGTCTTCAAGGTATCGAGTGTTCGGTAACCTCCAAGAGGAATAACTCGTACCGCATTCTGAGGCACTGGAGGTATATACACGTCCAGTTTTTTTGCAGGTAAGTTTATGTGAGGTGCTTTTATGGGCAATCGAGATGAACGCTTGGAAAGTGATTGGTTAGGTTTCTTTCGTGCATTTTGACGAGTAGGGGCTTGCTTGGGTACATTTTTCCTCTTACGTGTGGCATCGTGAGAAACATAAGGTCGGGAACGTTTTGCACGAGTAGCACTACCAGTTTTTTCTGGCGCTACGACAGGTTTGGTGTTAGTTGCATTCACATTAGTATTTGTAAATGTTCGTATAGACGGACGTCTATGGGGACTTCGAGAGTCCGAAGGAGTGCGGCGATGCGCATTATTTTGTGGCATGATGTTTAGTTGGAATAATAGAAATAATAGTTTTTTATTATGTAGTGTGACACACACAAATTCTTCTTATATGAACGTGAGTCTCTATGAAGTATGCTTCCAGGTAGCCTGTGCGTGAATACCTTAGGAGTAGCCTTAAGAGAACTATAGCAAAGTCAGGTAGAACGTGCAATACGTACGAGTTAAAAGTTATAAAGTTAAAAGTTAAAAGTACTTCAACTATTTAACCCACAGTTCCTTGAATGCCTACACATATAGGGGGCAGGCAAGCGTCAAAAAACCTTCACTTTCAACGAGACACAAGTCCGCGCACGCGGGCTTGTGAACATTCAACTTTTAACATTTAACTTTCAACTCAGTCCTGATGTGTATATCTACATCAATGTAAGGGTGCTCGTTGGTATACTAAGAGAGTAGATTATTCTAAGTTCATTACATAACACTATGGCTATTCGAGTTGCAATAAATGGGTTTGGTCGCATTGGTCGCGCTTTTTTGCGAATTGTGGAAAAGAATCCCAGTATAGAAGTGGTCGCCATCAATGATTTGTCAGATGTGGAAAATCTAGCCTATCTGCTTAAATACGATTCAGCGTACGGACAAGCACCATTTGTTGTGGGCACTAGAAAAGACGATTGGCGGACACTCCTTACCGTAAACGGAAGAGACGTGACTGTGTATAAAGAGAAGGACCCTGTTGCACTTCCATGGAAAGACCTCGCTATAGATGTGGTTGTTGAAGCCACGGGAGCATTCTGTGAATATGGTAAAGCAAAACTGCATTTGGATGCTGGTGCAAAGCGGGTGGTCATCACTGCTCCAGTGAAGGGTGAGCCGAGTGAGGCAGGTATTGTTGGAGGCACCGTACTTATGGGTGTGAACGATGACATGCTTGCTACGTGTGATATAAGTTCAAACGGATCATGTACTACCAACGCAGTATCCCCTATTATTGAAATACTGCACGAAACGATTGGTATTGAAAAAGCTATGCTCAATACAATACATGCGTATACGGCCACACAAGCAATCGTTGACATTCCTGATGCAAAAGAGTGGAGACGGGGAAGGGCGGGAGCACACAATATTATTCCCAGCTCGACAGGTGCGGCCACCGCACTTACCAAGGTAGTAACAGATTTGCATGGAAAGTTCGACGGCATAGCAATGCGCGTACCCGTTATTTCCGGCTCTGTTGCAGATGTAACCTTTATTTCTAAAAGACCAACCTCAGTCGAAGAAGTAAACGGCGTGCTTCGGCTTGCTGCAGAAGATGAACGATGGAAGCCTGTTTTCTCAGCTTCAAGTGAAGAACTTGTGTCGAGCGATATTCTTGGTTCTCAGTTTGCAAGTATTGCAGATTTGACTATGACTCGAGTTGTTGATGGAACACTTGTAAAAGTGTGTGCGTGGTATGACAATGAAATGGGGTATACACATTCACTCGTGCATCATGTACTCAAAACAGGAAGCTTCACACAGAACAAGAAAGCGTAATAGTGAAGTTTAACAAGTTTGGTGTATCATAATAGGACTTACGCAAACGAGTGTAGTTTGAGGCGCGCAAACAAAATACTACGAGGCGTATAGGTAGTATGGTGAGGAGTATTTTGTGCAGTGCAACGAAGAAATGCGCCGTCTGTGTATGTCCTACATAATAAAAATATATGCGTATAATATTTGCATGTGATCATGCAGGCTTTGAACTAAAGGAACATTTAAAACACAATGTTTCTTCGTGGGGGTATGACGTGGAGGATATGGGAGCCTTCACATATGAGGCCCAAGATGATTATCCAGACTACGTAGCGCCTGCCGCTCGTGCTGTAAGTGAAGATAATTTACAACAGACTAGAGCAATTATTATTGGGGGTACAGGGCAAGGGGAGGCAATTGTTGCCAACAGGTTTGCACGCGTACGTGCAGTCGTGTATGCGGGAGAGCCCAGAAGTTCTCAAACTAACGCGCCAACAATACTTATGATCACCCGAGAACATAATGATGCAAATGTGCTCTCACTTGGTGCGCGTTTTCTTGACGCACAAACAGCGGAAGCAGCAGTACGGACATGGCTCGAAACACCATTTAGTAATGAAGAGAGACATGTACGTCGAATACAGAAAATAGAGTCATCCCGTTAGAGACCAAAATAGTATTTTTTTTAAAGATGGTTCAAAATATAGAATATGATAAAAATGCCTACAATTATCAATATAACCGACGCCGAGCTGTATGTTTGCACAGGTGCAAACATACAGCTCGGCTGTCTCTAACGGGATGAAGATACAACGCATTATTCCGGCTATTATTCCAGACTCTCTGACACACCTGCAGTCTCGACTCCAAGAAGTGCACGGTGTTGTTAATCGAGTTCAGATAGACGTCATGGATGGAACATATGCACCGAAGCCGAGTTGGCCGTATTCGGGGGCAGGGCGTGAAGCCTTTGAAGCTATTAGGCGAGAGGATGAAGGATTACCATACTGGCAAGATTTTGATTTTGAAATTGACCTGTTACTGAGAAATCCTGAGACAAGAATCCCTGAGTGGGGACTTGCCGGTGTCGCATGTCTTATTTTTCATATTGAAACGACAGAAAAAATAGAAGAGATAGCACAGGAATGTTATGAGCGTCGTATTGAGATGGCGCTTGCGCTTAAACCATCCACAAACATAGAAATCCTTGCACCATACATCGAACGTGCATTGTTTGTTCAAGTGATGGGAAATGATCGTATCGGTTACCATGGGATGGACTTCGATATAAAGGCGCTTGCAACCATTTCAGCCATTAAGACACGCTGGCCCAGAACGACAGTTGGGGTTGATATTGGTGTGAGTGCTGAGACCTTACCTGATTTGTGCAAAGCAGGGGCAACACGTTTTGCTGCTGGGTCTGCTGTCTTTAACTTTAGTTCACCAGCGGGGGCTATCTCGCATCTTGAGGGGATAGCAGCGTCATGCCTTGAAAATAAAATATGAGCTTTTTAAGTGAAACAGATAGCATGCACTTGGCACTTGAGGCGAACACACTTCGACAGTTGGTACTCAAAATGCTTGCACGAGCGGGAAGTGGGCATACTGCCGGACCCTTGGGTATGGCAGATATTTTTGCAGCATTCTACTTCCATATTCTTATGCACAAACCAGAAACTCCTTTGTGGGAAGATAGGGACAGACTCATACTTAGTAATGGGCACATCGTACCTATTCGGTATGTTGCTATGGCACGAGCTGGATACTTTCCTCTTGAAGAGTTGGAAACATACCGCATGCTTGGTTCCCGGTTACAGGGGCACCCTGAGCGTACGCGCCTTCTAGGGCTTGAAACCACGAGTGGTCCTCTCGGCGAAGGACTTTCTCAAGCAATAGGTATAGCTCTCGGTGGTCGAATCGATGCAAAGGATTTTCGTACGTACTGCCTCATGTCGGATGGAGAACATCAGTGTGGTAGTACTTGGGAAGCTATCATGTTTACAGGTAAGGAAAAACTTTCAAATCTTACTGCAGTGATAGACAGAAATACTATTCAAATAAGCGGGCATACCGAGGATATTATGCCTCTCGAGCCTCTCCGTGATAAATACGAGGCGTTTGGTTGGAATGTACTGCTCACCGATGGGCACAATATCGAACAATTCTGTGAGAGTATTGAACAGGCAAAACTTGAAAAAGAAAAGCCGACAGTGATTATTGCAAGTACGATTTCAGGGAAGGGTGTGGAATCTATCGAAGGCGACTACATGTGGCATGGGAAAGTACCGACACCTGAAGAGGCTCGCACGTGGATTGCGGCATTGGAAAAGGCTCGTGCACATATTGCAACCATATAAACAAATTATGATTACACAAGGACTTCATTTAGTAACTGACATATTTGACCGTGAAAAACTTGAACAGGCTTCTCTCCGGAGTGGTTTTTGTGAGGGTATTCTTGAAGCAGGTGAACACAATGAGCGCGTCGTGGTCCTTAGTGCCGACGTCAGTGATTCGGTACATGCGTCTGCATTTAAAGAAAAGTTTCCGGAACGATATATAGAGGTAGGGATTGCAGAGCAAAACCTTGCGACAATTGCCTCTGGTTTAGCAAACTACGGGAAAATACCATGCATCGCTACGTACGCAGTCTTTAGTCCCGGAAGAAACTGGGAGCAAATTCGCACCACTATTGCGCTCGCTAATGTACCAGTAAAGATTATGGGTATGCATACGGGAGTATCTGTCGGTCCTGACGGTGCGACGCATCAAGCACTCGAAGATATTACTCTCATGCGCGTGCTTCCAAACATGACTATATTTGTGCCTTGTGACAGAGAAGAAGCTCGAAAAGCGGTCCTTACCGCGATAACAAATGACAAGCCAACATACATACGCTTTACTAGACATGATACACCTGTCTTCACCACCTTGAAGACTCCTTTTGAGGCTGGGAAAGCAGAGTATATCTGGCGTAGTGCGGAACCTCGGGTAGCTATTATGGGAGCAGGTCCACTCTTGTATGAGGCGCTTCAGGCAGCACGTATATTGGAAGAGCGGGGTATAGGAACAAGTGTGCTCAACCTGCACTCAATCAAACCTATGGATATTGCAAAAGTGCTTGAGGCAGTTCGTGACGCGGGGGCAGTCGTGACAGTTGAAGAACATCAAATTCTAGGTGGTGTCGGAGGTACGATTGCCGAGATTTTGGTGCAGAATCATCCAGTTCCTCAAGAGATGGTGGCTATTCATGATACCTTTGGACAATCAGGGAAAGCACAGGAATTGCTGGAGTACTATAACTTGACTACCGAGGGGATAGTACAGGCTACGTTACGAGCGAATGCTCGGGCACACGCTAGTTAAAAGTTTAAAGTTCATAAAGTTGAAAGCTTGCCCCGCCACGGCGGGGTGAAGAAAGAGAGGTAATCCATGGAATTTCAATACGAAACGGATAATTGGTGATGGTATTATTTTGAGTTACAATATATTTCAAATTTCGGGATGTTCTCGTTAGAGATGAGAAAGAGTAAAATAGCAGAGAAGTAGTTTGTATGTTGAAAAAAATAGAGAAAACTAAACAGTAGTTGTTTAACTAACGGTCACATCGTGACCTATCTCTAACGGGATGTAGTACAGTGGTAGTATGCGCCCATGGGGTGGGCGTGAACCGGGTTCGATTCCCGGCATCCCGACAAAAAATTTTGACCGATAAGAAATTTCTTATCGGTCAAAATTTTTTGTCGGGGGCAGCGAGCCAACTGCTTGGCTCGCATCGGGAATCGTGACACGAGGTTATTTCCATTTTTCTAACTCCTTGTAGTCGTAAGAAAAATTGGTCAAGCGACGGAATATGTTGCAAAGCAACAGTGAGTGGCCGTTCCAAGAACGTGAGGTATTTTGTGGGTATACGAAACAAAATATCCACGATTCTGGGACGATCCCGGCACCACAAAGGCACTTCATTTTTCTAATTCGTTCCTCATAAGAAAAATTGGTCGCATCCCGACAGATTTTGTTCTAGAACAGTGCTGTATTTGGTGGTTGCATTTAAGTATCCCCGATAAAAGATGTATTTGTGTTTGAAAACGGTTGTGGTATGTTTTCTGCAGGTTTTCAAAACGATTGTACCTTAACTTAACCTTACGAGGTGTGTAATGCAACAACCGACTCTAGCAGAAATCGAAGGAGTATTTTTTGACGCAATGCTGGCTGGCTGGGCAAGTGGGGCACCAGCTAAAAACATACCCGAATTACCAGGGTCAAGAATAATATCTTTCTGTAGCGGAGACTTTGAAGTTAAAGACATATTTTTCGTAACACCTCACTCTAGCAAGAGTGGAGGTACTACCACCATCTCATTCCAAGGAGACCCTGTTTGGCTGATGCAGTATGGAGGATGGTACTTAGAACATGCCGTATCATTTCTCAAAAGCTGTCTTAACCATGCGTACAAAGAGCGGCATTTTTATGGTGGTCGTGGGCTATCAAGGGTTCGCGGTACCAACATGACATACTTGAACAATATTGCCTGCAATTACTTTGAAGCGTTTGGAGGAAATGAGTGGATTATTGATTCCAATGGAGGTTATCTTGGAACTCATTGGTACCGAGGGATGTTGCTGCTTTCTTAAGAGAAGTGAAGAAGACACCAGGTTTACCTGCTCGACAAGTCAGTATGATTTGTCGAGCAGTTCTGATTTACTACATACATTCTAACAAATCCTCTTTTCAGCTTTGTGTAAACTACGTATACTTCTTGTAATGGTTTTAGATGTCCCATACTTTAAACAAGAAAATAACTATACGTGTGGAGCGGTGACAGTCCAGATGCTTTTACGCCATCACGGTATCGTTGCCTCTGAAGACAATCTTAAGATAGATCTTCATACAGACAAAGTATACGGCACACATCACAGTGCAATAATAAATGAGCTTACAGCTCGAGGTCTGTATTGTTATGTAAACACTGGAAGCACATTTGACGATGTTCGATTTTACGTACGGGACAAAAAGCTTCCCGTACTCATCCACTATCTCGAAACAATTGCCGACTGGGGTCACTATGCGCTTATTGTTGGATATGACCGACATAATATATTTTTTAATGATCCTTTGTACGGCCATAAGTATACACTTCCACGAACGACATTCTTAGAGCGTTGGCAAGATGAAAAAGGTGACTTTCCGCAATGGATGCTCGTTGCCGCGCAAGAACCTTTTGCTATAGGTAAACAGTACAAACCAGTGGCTAAAAAACGGCTTATATAAAGTATGTGGTTTTCGATTTTGTAAATTCGTTTTTGCGATGTTTCCTACCAGAAAGAGATAAGGCGCAATTTGTATCAAATTGCGCCTTTATCCATTTAGAATGGATTGAGGAGAATAGTTACCAGCCATCCGTTGTTATTGGATCCTGTGGTACCCCAGTGGTGTTTACCCTCCTTCGAAAGACTTTCGCTATTTTTTCTCTTCTTTCCGGACTGAGTGGAAACGTATACCGTTGCACCTCGTCTTCTTTACTTTCTTCTTGTTGCGGTTTACTCAAACTTTCCTTGTCAGTTTTTTTACCTTGAGTCATTGCTTTGCTCCGTAATGAGGATTGAAAGATAAATACAAATCTCCTTAATAGAAAGAACAAAAAATCCCAGCTTCAGGTGAAGAAAGCTGGTGTCTGAGTTGAAATTTTTTAGGAGGTTACTTTGCTATTTCAACGCACAAATCAGCCTTCTTCCGAGGGCTAAACCAACTAAAGTAAAATGTATATGCGTTGAAAGATATTCCTTTCATAAAAAAATAGTATCATCGCCTGTTATTTTTTGCAACTTGCTCTGTTGATAAGAATACAAGAATAACGCCGGACATAGTAAGTCCGGTGTTATTGAGCTCAACGAGCCCGTTACGAAATGACTTGGCAATCGTCCGCGTTGAATACCATAAATTTTTCACTTTTCGCTGACCAATACTCGACAGCACTCTTCTTATCTTCTTTTTTTAGTCTCCTGATTACATCCTCAGTGAACACTACATAAGTGTTTACAGCAGGACTAATGTTGTGAGCTTGTTTAAGTATTTCATTTGATGGAAGTGGGAGAACCAATCCAACAAGTTGAAGTCTTCTAATTTCCGGGTCAGAAATATTAGGTGCTTTAACAATTTTAATCGAATTCATTCATTTCTCCTTGTAATAAAATTATATGTTATTCACCATTGCCTATTCATTTCACGAAAGAACAAAACAGCTTTCTTTTTTCGAAAGAAAGCTGTTTTTTAATTTGGAGGGAATTGTGATTTTATTTTTGTTCCAACGCAAAAAGCAACTTTCTTTCGGAAAGCAGCAGTAACAGAGAGGTAAGTTGCTGTGCGTTGGTACAAACAGTGTTCATATGTGTATTTAGAATGTAAAGCAATATACTTTCTCTGTCAAACCCAGAACTCAGAAGGTCTGCATATATTCTAATGGTGCGCGGGGACTCGTCGCATATCTTTCCTAAGAAAATACTAGTATTAATTCTAGTATTTTATTTGTAAAACACTTACGTATGTATGGTATTATAGATACATGAAAAAAACATCACTTACGGTACTGCTCATTGTTGTACTTTTTGCTGTAGGATTTATTTTCTTCTATAATAGTGTTTCGCAGACTACCGAGGAGCAGGGTACCACCGTGTTCCGGCTTCCAGAATCACCCCTTTTTGCTTCATTTCAGATTAATGAGATGGAAGTGCAACTCACAGATGGTGTTGCTGAAGGAATTGATGCTGGTCTTAAGGAAAACGTTCGGATCGAGACCATAGTACCGCCTGTGTATGGAGATGTAACCGGTGATGCTCGTGATGACGCAATCCTCCTTCTTGCGTACACAGAGAACGGAGGAGAGAAAATGTACTACATTGCCACAGCACTCAAGGATGAAGAAGGTTTTCTAGGGATGAATGCGATACCTTTGGAACGAAAAGAGGTACCCGCAAGTGTCGTTGTAGAAGATGAACTTGTTGTTGTTGCTTATGCTCACGAACCAGAAAAATCAGAAGGTGAAGAAATAGAAAAACTAGCATACGCACAAGTGTTCTTCACACTTGTAGGAACTACACTACAAGCGGTGGGAACATCTGATGGGGAGTCAGTATTGCGAGGGGAGTATGTTTTTAATGGGGCTTCTGCCTTTTTTACACCCTGTGAGAGTGATGTTAGGTACAGTATTTCTCCCGAGTCCAACTCGTATGCTGCGCTTGAGGCTATATACAGTGAGCGAACAAAAGATGTTGAACCGAGTACCCCTATATATATTGTATTAATAGGGTCAACAGTGGATGCAAATGAGCAGGATGGGACACAGACGGTAGATGTTTCCGCGATTGTGGGGGTTCCAAAAGAGAGTAGTTGTACACGGTAGGACTTTACGAAGACGGCGCATTTTTTTGTAGCACTACACAAAATACTACTCAACGTACTACCTTTATGCCTCGCAATATTTTGTTTGCACGCCCCAAGTGTATCCGTTCGCGTAAATCCATGGATTCGCGACTCCGTCCACAAAGGCTAGTTGTATTAGCTTTTTTTTGGAAATCCTTGTGGTATAGTGGAAAAACGTTTCTCAGCATACCTGTGTCAGTAACTGCATTGCATGAGAATCTACAAGAGTAGCGTCTACTGCACTATGGCGCTCTAATTTTTTATTGCATATGGAAGGAGGAATTCACATAGCACTTAAAGCAGAACAAATCGTCCACGTATGGGGTATCCCAATAACAAACACCATGCTCATGAGCTGGCTTGTTATGTTGGTCCTTATTGTTTGTGGGTATGTCATAGGAAAAAAACTCCAAAAAATTCCAAGCAAGGCACAAACTTTTTTTGAAACTCTTTTTTCTTTCCTTCTTGACTACTTTGAAGAGGTACTTGAGTCACGAGAACTTGCGAGACGTTTTTTTCCGCTCATTACTACCTTTTTTCTTTTCATACTTCTCGGAAACTGGTTTGGACTTATACCAGGGGTAGGCTCAGTATTTATCGAACATTCAGAGCCAGTTGAGGCGTATGAAGAAAGTGGAGTAGTTGTTGGAGGTGATGTGCTTGAGGAAGAAACAGTGAAAGCAGAGACTCACGAAACAACCCAACATATTGCACTTTTTCATCCAGTCTCTGTAGATTTAAATTTTACTCTTGCGCTCGCAATCATCTCTTTCTTTATTGTTGAAGTGTCGGGAGTTATGTACGTGGGGGCGTTGCACTATGCGAGTAAGTTTATCAACCTCCGGTCTCCGGTAGGATTTTTAGTGGGACTTATAGAGCTTCTTTCAGAAGTTGCACGACTTGTTTCGTTTTCGTTTCGTTTGTTCGGCAACATGTTTGCAGGAAAGACGCTTATCCTCGTTGCAATGTTCTTCGTTCCACTTATACTACCTGTGCCACTCATGCTGTACGAAGTGTTTGTAGGATTTATACAAGCCTCAATCTTTTCGTTGTTAACACTCTTCTTTGTTAAACTTGCCATAAGTGAAGCACACTAGATTCTGTTTCCATGTAAGATTCGCATAAGCGAGTTTTACATGGGCACGGATAAGTAAGTATCCAAACCCATCTTATTAAAAATTACTCATAAAGTTTATGGAAAATATTGAAGCAGTAAAAGCGTTGGCTATGGCCATTGTCGTGAGTGTCGGCGTTTTTGGACCAGCTCTAGGTATTGGTAATCTTGTAGGTAAGGCACTTGAAGCAATAGGTCGTAACCCAGATGCATCTGGAAAAATACAGACAACCATGTTCATTGGTATTGCATTCACCGAAGCTCTTGCAATCTTTGCACTTGTTGTTGGATTTATTATCAAATTTACCTAGGTTTTGTTGGATTTCGCTCTTTTGAGGTGAAACAAAAACATAACGAAACCGAAATTACGTATGGAGCAACTTATTAACACATTTGGAATCGATTGGAAAATTCTACTCGTGCAGATTGCAAACTTCACTATCTTGATGGGTATCCTTTGGTACCTCCTGTATCGACCGCTTGTGAACCTTATAGAGAGTCGTCGTGCACAAATCATTAAGGGTGTGGCAGATGCTGAACGTGCGGATGTTGCCCTCAGAGATGCTGATTCTAAAAAAGCTGATATTATCGCTCAGGCGTCACTTGAAGCGGAAAAAATAGTTGCGTCTGCGCGGGAAGCAGGAAAGGCAAAAGAAACAGCATTGCTCCATGAAGGGCAAAGTAAGTATGAACGTTTGTTGGTGGAAGCAACAATGAAGGGAGAAGAGATAAAGCGCGGAGCCCTAGAGGAGAGTAAGGAAGAAATCGCTCGTCTCATTGTCCTTGGAGTTGAAAAAACACTCAAGAGTAGCACACAATAAAAATATCTATGATTCCCGTTAGAGACGATGCAAATTTAATAAACAGAGTAATGTATACTGAAAAGAAAAAAAGAATATACACGATATTTATTAGACTAACCGACGGTCACTTTGTGACCTGTCTCTAACGGGATGAAGGCAAAACAGTACGCAGAAGCACTCTTTCTGGCAGCACGCACAAAAGGCGATGCTGAGCTAGATAGTATTGCATCACAGTTTCGATTACTTCTTGAAAAAAAGGGGCATCTTGCACTACTTCCTGCAATCGTACGTGAGCTCGATAAACTCTTTGCACAACGCAATAGTGGTGCGGAGATTGTTATTCGCGTTGCCAAGCTTACCGATGCTGAAACATTGAGAGAGAGAATCGAAGCTGACATTTTGACACTCAATGCCACACACCTAGAGAAGAGAATACTTGTTGACGAAACACTTATCGGAGGTTATGAAGTCCGTGCGTATGGACAACGAATAGACCGCACCTATAAGCGTTCGTTACTTACTTTGTATACAAATCTAATTACTAACAACCAATAAGTACTGATATGACCACTACTATCGTAGAAAAACTACGCAAACAAATAGAATCATTTGACGGAGGACCAACACCTGAAGGTATTGGTACCGTTGTTTCAGTGGGGGATGGAGTTGCTGAAATAGACGGACTCCCCAATGCTCTCATGGCAGAAATGCTTGAGTTTGATATCTCAAGTGATGCTTCGCTTGCTGACTCGGAGAAGCTCTTATTGGACGGGTCGTAAACACACTCGGCGAACCAATAGATGGAAAGGGTCCTATCGCAGCAGAAAAAATGTACCCAGTCGAACGACCCGCTCATCCCGTGATTGAGCGTGCTCCGGTAAAACAGCCGCTACACACAGGACTTAAAGCAGTGGACTCTATGATTCCTATTGGACGTGGTCAGCGTGAACTTATTATTGGAGATCGTTTTACGGGAAAAACTACTATCGCTGTCGACACTATTTTAAATCAAATCAACGAACCTGAGGCCACTCGACCTATTTGTATTTATGTTGCGATAGGACAAAAAGAATCTAAAACTGCACGTATCGTTGCCAAGCTCAAAGATGCTGGAGCAATGGACTTCACGATAGTGGTAGATGCACCTGCAAGTGATCCGGCGGCTCTTCAATTTCTCGCACCGTATGCAGGCGTCACCATGGGTGAGTACTTTATGGAAAAAGGGAAAGACGTCCTCGTCATTTATGATGACCTCTCCAAGCAGTCAGTAGCGTATCGAGAAGTATCACTTCTCTTGCGTCGTCCACCAGGACGTGAAGCGTTTCCTGGAGACATTTTCTACCTTCACTCACGACTACTTGAACGATCAGCAAAACTTTCCAAGGAGTTAGGAGGAGGTTCTATTACCGCACTTCCTATTATTGAAACCCAAGAAGGTGATGTTTCAGCCTATATACCAACGAACGTTATCTCAATCACAGATGGACAGATATTTCTTGAGACCGATCTCTTTAATAAGGGAGTACGCCCAGCTATCAATGTAGGACTCTCTGTTTCTCGTGTGGGAAGTTCTGCTCAAACAAAAGCCATGAAGTCAGTCGCAGGTAAAATGCGTATAGAACTTGCACAATATCGAGAGCTTGAGGCTTTTGCACAATTCTCAGGTGACCTTGATGAAGATACCAAAAAGCGACTTGATAAAGGTGCTCGACTTGTCGAAGTGTTAAAGCAACCACACTCTTCACCACTCGGTGTTGAAAAACAAGTTGCCGTTATTGTTGCGGCGAACGAAGGTTTCTTTAAAACAGTCTCAGTAGAAAAGACCGCAGAAGTTTCTGTGAAGCTTATTACTTTTCTTGAAAACCAATACACAGAAACGCTCGCACAGATACGTGCAACTGGTGAAGTGTCTGACGATTCCAAAGCAATGCTTATAAAAGCATATGAGCAGTTTACAAATGCTCATCCTGAACTTTTCACTCTGTAGTATATACATTCCATGTCGCTCAAAGATGTCAAAATAAAAATACGTGCAATTTCAAAGATTCATCAAGTGACGAAAGCGATGGAGGCTGTCTCTGCGGTCAAAATGCGCCGAAGCCAAGCAGTTGCCATAGAGATGCGTCCGTTTGCCCTCCATGCCGTGGGACTTTTGCGACGACTCACACAGCTCGGTACGACAAAAAATCATCCTCTCGTAAAAGCACATGCGGAAAAAAGGAGTGAACTCATGATAGTAATCACAAGTGACCGAGGACTTGCAGGTTCCTTGAACAACTATGTACTCAAGGCTGCACTGGATCACCTTGTGAAAAAAGGCTGGGACACAAAGAAAGACCATGTGAGCATTATTACTATCGGGAAGAAGGGACATGAGTTTTTTGAAAAAAGAGGATATACGGTTATTCAGCATCTGGAAAAATGGGGTGAGGGCGTACCAATGGGTGACCCAAGTGCGCTTGCAGAAATGCTTATTAAGGACTATACCAAGGAATTGTACGACAGGGTGATGCTTGTGTACGGAAACTTTGAGTCGACCTTTAGCCAGAAACCTGTTGTACGTCGATTGCTCCCAATTTCCTTTGCTGCGGTTGACGAACTTATCGAAGGTATTGTTCCAGCACGAGGAAAATATAGTGAACTTCGAAATGAGACTAAACTTGATGCAAGTATCGGATACATTTTTGAGCCAAACGCGCGAGCAGTGTTGAACGAACTTTTCCCCTATCTTATAGGTGTGTTGTTGTATCATGCGGTACTACAGGCAAATGCAAGTGAGCACAGCGCGCGAATGGTCGCTATGAAGAGTGCAAGTGATCGTGCGCGTGACCTTACGAAGGAGCTAACCCTTGTCTATAACAAAGAGAGACAAACGAGTATCACAGCCGAAGTATCGGAAATCACAAGCGGTATTGAGGCAATGCGTTAATAGTATTATTCATTACAATCTTTAGTAACCAAACAAGTATGAAAGGTATAATCTCACAAGTAATCGGAACCGTTGTTGATGTCGAATTCAAAGGCGGGCTCCCTGCAATACGCAACGCACTCCTCGTGCGAAACCCTGAAAGAGAAGGTGAATCAATGACGCTTGAAGTGGCACAACATTTAGGCTTAGGGCAAGTGCGCTGTATTGCTATGGCGAGTACGGATGGGCTCAAACGAGGTGATGAGGTGACTGACTCAGGTGCACCTATCTCGGTGCCAGTAGGTGAAGGAGTACTTGGACGCATGTTTGATGTGGTAGGACGACCGATAGATGGACTTGGTGAGGTGAAGAGTGAAGCTCGTTGGCCGATACATCGCGAACCACCACTATTTAAAGATCAATCTTCTAAAACCGAGGTATTTGAGACAGGTATCAAAGTCGTTGACCTACTAGTGCCTTTTATTAAAGGAGGGAAAGTCGGTCTCTTTGGGGGAGCAGGTGTCGGTAAGACCGTGCTTATTCAAGAACTTATACGAAATATTGCAGCAGAGCACGGAGGCTACTCTTGTTTTGCGGGAGTAGGGGAACGAGTACGTGAGGGAAACGACCTCTATCACGAAATGAAAGATTCCGGTGTGCTCGACAAGACTGCGCTTGTCTTCGGGCAGATGAATGAGGTACCAGGTGCACGTGCACGCGTGGCACTCACCGGACTTACACTTGCCGAGTACTATCGTGATGAACTTGGAAAAGATGTGTTGTTCTTTATGGATAACGTGTTTCGCTTTACGCAAGCAGGTTCCGAGGTATCCGCACTTTTGGGTCGAGTACCGAGTGCTGTGGGATACCAGCCGACGCTTGCAGAGGAAATGGGACAGCTTCAAGAACGCATTACTTCTACGAGCAAAGGCTCAATCACGTCAGTACAAGCGGTGTACGTGCCCGCGGACGATCTTACCGACCCGGCACCTGCGACTACGTTCTCACACTTAGACTCTACTGTGGTCTTATCTCGTGACATGGCTGCACTTGCCATTTATCCTGCGGTCGACCCACTTGGATCTTCTTCTACCGCGCTTGACCCTACTATCATCGGGGAGGAGCACTATCGAGTGGCTAATGAAGTGAAGCGTATTCTTCAGAGGTACAAGGACCTTCAGGATATCATCGCTATTCTCGGAACCGAGGAGCTTTCAGATGAAGATAAACTGCTTGTAAACCGTGCGCGAAAAATTCAAAAGTTTCTTTCACAGCCATTCTTTGTGGGAGAAGTGTTCACGGGTACGCCGGGTACGTACGTATCACTTGAAGATACGATTCGTTCCTTTAAAGAAATTGCAGAAGGTAAGCATGATGAGAGGTCAGAAAATGCATTTTACATGAAGGGAAGTATTGACGACGTCGTAAACGAAAAGCAATAGAAGAAACCATGCAAATAAATATTGTAAAAGTACACGGAATTCTTTGGAGCGGGGAAGCAGACTCGGTAACTGTGCCCGCTGTTGAAGGGGAGCTTACTGTTCTTCCACACCACGTACCGCTAGTAACAGCACTTAACCATGGCAGACTCGTGGTCAAAAAGGATAGTAAAGAAATTTTTACCCATGACGTTGATGGAGGTGTACTTGAGGTGACTGAGAAGAGTGTTACGATGTTGCTTTAGAGTTGAAAGTTGAATGTTCAAAGTTCAAAGTCTAGAGCCTGCCTGCGAAGACAGGTGTCCGTCATTGCGAGCCCGCAGGCGTGGCAATCCACGATGCAGGAATTTTTGAACAAAGGTATCGAATTGCCTTCATTACGCATCATTTAGCTCTGAAAAAGTTTGTGTTACACTTAGTACCTGCTTGGATAAATAAAACAACAATTATGTCAATAAAAAACTTTCTCATAAAAAAAGCGGCTGAGCGACAGCTTAAAAACATGCCCAAGGATCAGCAGGCGATGATTATGAAGCTTCTTGATAATAATCCGGATTTGTTTATAAAAATGTCAAAGGAAATGGAGCATAAGATTAAAAAGGAAGGGAAGGATCAGATGCTTGCTATGATGGAGGTAAGCAAGAAGTATCAAAAAGAGCTTCAAGAAGCATTAAAATAAAACAAACAAGGACCCGTAAAGGGTCCTTGTAAAAAAAATGGAAGAAACATCACTATCAACTATCACTAATCGCAGAGTACAAAAACCCACAACACAGCAATAGCGACAATAAATAATGCTACCTTTAATGCTACCCAACACATAGAACACCTCTTGGTTTGTTTTTGGATGATTACATCCACTATCTTTGGACAAGACCGTCCATATCTTTGTTACTTGCAGTCTCCCGTGAAAGTTATGCTACTTTTAAAAAAACTTACCTTAGCTAATTATATCACACATACATAGAAAGGTCAATGTTCGCTTATTTCGCCTGTTACTGCTACTATTCTCGTCATGTCGTTATCTGTAGGTATTGTCGGTCTTCCTAATGTCGGGAAAAGTACATTGTTCAATGCACTTACGGAAAAAGCTGTTGCTGCGGAAAATTTTCCTTTCTGCACTATCGACCCATCGGTGGGTGTCGTCGCTGTGCCAGACGTACGTCTCGACCGTCTAAGTGAAATGAGTAATTCGAAGAAGACGATTCCCGCTATCGTGGAGTTTGTCGATATTGCAGGACTAGTCAAAGGAGCGAGCACAGGGGAGGGGCTTGGCAACAAGTTTCTGAGTAATATCCGCGAAACCGATGCGATAGCGGAAGTGGTGCGAATATTTGATGATTCAAATATTACCCACGTAAGTGGTGTGGTAGATCCTATGCAAGATATTGAGGTTATCAACCTAGAGCTTGTGCTCGCTGATTTGCAAACGGTAACCAAGCGTCTAGGAACATTGGAGCGTGATGTCAAAAAAGGTGACAAAGATGCAGTTCATGAAAAAGAGGTGTTACTCAATGCATCTCAAATGCTCGAAGCAGGGAAACTGGAACGGTGGCACACACTCATGTCCTTCTTTGAAGAAACGAACGCCAAGTATGTTTGTGTCGATGCAAGTGTCGAAGGAGAGCTCAATGAGCTAGCACTTGAAGACAGAGACATGTTCCGTCAAGAGTACGGAGTGCTTGACAACGGTATCAATGACCTCATCCGCACAGGCTATGACATACTCGGTCTCATTACCTACTTCACGACAGGGGAGCCAGAGACGAGGGCGTGGACAATAAAGCGAGGTTCTACAGCGCCCGTAGCAGGTATGGCAATACACACAGACTTCAAAGATAAATTTATTCGAGCAGAAGTGATAGGGTGGGAGGAATTGCTTAGGGCGGGTTCGTACGGTGTGGCTCGGGAGAAGGGGATACTGCGGTTAGAAGGAAAAGAATATATAGTCAAAGACGGCGACGTGATAATCTTCAAGATTTAACTTAGAAGCAAATATTTTGCACATTTCTGCGTTGTCCTGCGTAAAATACTACTCGCAGAATTACTCCTATAAAAAAAGCCGCCCTGTCAGTTGTGTACTGATAGGGCGGTGCTCCTGTTACGGTGAATAGTCTTTCTCGCATTCTTTTTTTGGTTCCGGTTTATCTCTGTATGCAAAAGAACAATAGAAAGAGAATATCGAGATACAAGCAAATCCAATTCCCAAATCAATTTGACTAGTTATGAACAAAAAAATTGCGACCCCTAGGCATATAAATCCTATTATCACAACGGACAGTCCGTAGTGTTCCTCATAATGCGGCATTTTTTCCTCCCAAGTTAAAGTTATAAAAAATGGTTCCAATTTTCTGAGATGGAGATTAAATTAATACATGGACAATGTCAACGCATCTTGACTTGTTTTTGACAAAACATTCTTATGTAGTACTGTGGGGCTAGAAATTCGCCTAGGAATAGCGAAAAAACCACAGAACAACAACCAGCAACAACCACCAAAAAAAGGAGTGAGTGTATGGACAGAAATGAATGGTTGAAGGAAATACGTCCTTTA
>Ga0075948_106_pt1 | contig 24858 bp, 30 predicted proteins | sample RifGroA2_FD_68012 | JGI IMG/M metagenome (GOLD analysis project Ga0075948, IMG submission 68012) | Parcubacteria bacterium GW2011_GWA2_43_11 | reverse complement strand
GCATCACCAAACCCTAAATCAATTACGATTGTAGCTTGCATGACTATCTCCTTTGTATACATGAGTTACGGTGGCACAAGGTTGTGCCACCGTAACAGTAAAATAACAACGAAACGTGCTACTTAGATGCGAGTTACTCCTCCTTTTCTTGCGCGACTCTTCATCAATGAATTACTCTGTGCAACCACTTTAGCAACGAGCGCCGGACTGCTTGAAAGTGGTACAAGTGCATTCTTTACCACCGAAGCGGTTTTACCTGAAAGGCCAATATCACGAACGACACGGTCTGCATCGTAAGCATTTTCCATCATATGGATAATGCCAGCGATGACCTCACATACAAGGCTTGAGTCCTCAACCATGACAAAACGTTCTCCAAACAGAGCACGCCAGCGGTCGTGAATACGCTTGTCTCTAGGATAACTGCCATCGACCGCAAACAAATGAAAGATGTCCCATTTTTCCTCTGCAAGCGCTACGAGACTCTCAACAGTCTCATCTGCTTGTGTCGATAAACCAAACACGTGAGATAGCTCTTCTGCAGTCAGCGTAGGCCAAGGTGCCTCATCACCCATAGTAAAAAGGTATCCCTTCTTGCCCCTCTTTTCATAGGCATCTGTTGCTGTGTGGTGAGCCGCGAAGTGGTAGGCAAGTGCATATGATTCATATGTTTGTCCGCCACCGCCACCTTCAAGAATAATCTTACGAAGCTGTTCGTCAAAATTATTATCTGATTCGAACTGCCCGACTTGAAACGGATAGCGATCACAGGTTGAGTCGCCTACTGCACCAACAAGAACTTGCGGGTCAGCAAGACCTGCCTTGTCGATAATGACATCCATTAGTTTAGGTAGCTTTTTCTGCAGCACTCGCGGGATGTGTCCCATAGAGCCAGTCACGTCGAAAAATATTGCGACGGGTCTCGACAGAGGATGCTCTGCACTGTCTCTGCTTTCGCGTAATGGATAAGGATACCGTGACGAGTCAGGATTAATCATCTTCTTTGCTTCAAGCTCGTCATTCACTTTTGAAACTTTTCCCGAGCGCACTTTAGCGGTGTAGTCAAAATCATCAATTCCCGCAGATCGCCGAGAGGCCTTTGCACTGCTGTACATACTGGTGTCCCATTTGCCTCCACCCATAACTTCCTCCATTTGTATTTTGATTGCATTCCTCAATGCGGCATTTGTAGCTGTCGGTACGTTTTACCCCACAGCGTGTAGATTGTGTCCGTGAATTGTTCCAGTACTTCTTGTCCATTTTCTGGTCTTTTCGCTGGATCTTCTGCAACACAACGTTGCACAATTTTTTGCACTTTTTGGGGAACAGATTTTGGAAAGCGAGTATGCTCAACATCACCTCCCAAGAGATACACCATTGTTTTTCCTGCCATGTATAGGTCGGTTTTTTGCGTTATAGCTTTGTGGTCAAAAACCTCCTTTGGATACCACGGTTTCCACCTGTCGATGTATGTCGTAAGACGCGCATGTTTGCCTTTGACAAACGGTATGCTGTGCGCCCAACCGATGTACAGTGGATCATGCGTACCAGGATGCACGAGTGTGTGGTCGGGGACAACAGCCCCATGTACCACCCCAAGTATCTCAGCAGTTACGACTTGTCCCAAAACACGTCTCCATATCCATGCTGCATCACGCGGATCAAGTCCGTCTGGATACACCTCTCGAATCTTTGTAAGAGATACATAACCTTCCTGATACTCAAATACGTTTGCTCGTATTTCTTTGTTCCCCGGAATGTCCACAATAACCGTATCTACAAGAGTAGAAACAAACTGGCGAACCTCTTTCTTCACCGAGCTCTTTTTGATCCTACTGTGTAAGGACGCTTCATGTTCTAGGTACTGGTTCATTGTTGGATCAGTAGCAATTTTTACACACACCGGAATCCCATTTTCTGTCTTTCCAAGGTGTATGTCTGAAAAATCACCTTCAGTCCAAACAAAACTTTGTACCACATACTTTCTTGAACCAGACAAAAAGACAAAATATTGTTCACCAGTCACACGATGCGTATCACCTTGTACAAGTGGTATTTCATAAGAATCATTTTCAAGCGCATGCTTTGCTTGTTCGTACAAACCAACCAATCTTGAGAAAACAGTATTGGCAAATTTTTCTTCTTCTTTTGGCATATGGTCAGGATGTATAAACTTAACCATATACACGTACTGCTTTCTGAGTTCATGTAACTTTTGTTCCAAGTCACTTGAATGAATTTCCCCAAACACATCTGCAAATCTCTTTGCTGTCGTGATTTTTTCTAAAATCACCTCAAGTGTCGTTGTCATTTTTTTATTCCTCCTTTTTCAAAGAACAAACACTGTGTTTTACTTAGTGTGTATCTAACACTAAGATACAGGTAAGAATAGTTAGTGTCAATATTACAATAACTTATGACATAGAAAACTTCTTAGTGTCAAGATAACACTAAGAGCCTATCCAACAACGGGTTCCCGAGTCGAAACGCCTCTGTGTCGTAGTCCAAACAGACGCATTGCAGACAGGTCCGCACACATTGTAATGTGTGCGGACAGGGAGGTTATTTGGATAGGCTCTTAGTTAAATGACTGAAATAAGTGGAATCTCGGTGACTTTTGTTCCCGTAAAGCTATAGAGTGAAGCAGGTCTGTTTGCCACACCAGTCTGCATCTCACCAGTATCGTGTATGATATTCATTGACAATATTTTCTTTCTGAAATTACGCTTATCAAATGTTTCGTTACGGATGATTTCATACACTTTCTGGAGCTCTGTAAGAGTAAATTTCTTAGGGAGCAAGTGACGGACAATGTTTGTGTATAGAAGCTTGCCAGCGAGACGTACTACCGCGGTATCAAGTATTTCATTATGATCAAATGCAAGTTTGTCGACTTCATGCACAGGTACCCAGACCCCCCCTTCCCTTTCAACACGCTTAGCTTCAGTAGCTGTCACCAGTCCTAGGTGAGCTATAGACGCCACCCTGTTGCGCTTATCCCTTCCTAGAGACGTAAACGTGTACAATTGTTCAAAATATATACTGGAGAGTCCAATTTTGCCTGAAAGGTGGCGTAAAACAGCCTCATCAGATGTTTCCTTCTTCTCCATTATTCCCCCTGGGAGCCCCCGCATAGCTACGTAATGGGGAGGTCTGTTTACCGGTATCAATAACACGTGAAGCGCTCCATCAAAAACAGAAAAAACGACAACATCCACTGCTACAACAACTGTTCGGTATTCTATAGGTATTTCCTTTGGCATTGTTACTGTAACTTTTACACTATCACACAGTCTCGGGTGCGTCTAGTAAGTATATAAATCAGATTACCTCCTTTTTTCATTTACAAAGTTGTGTTTATGTTCTAATCTCTTTTATAGGTAGATTTTAAGTTCAAAAAACCATTGAGTACAGGAGGCAGAATGCAAACGATTACTTTAGGTAGAGATACTCGGGTGTATGAAAAGGGGCGTGGGTCTTTCTTGATTTCGACCGGAACGCAACTTAGCGAAGGTTCAAAGGTTGAAGTAATAAAGAGTGACTTCTTGTTATATAAGAATGTACCACGTAAAGCGATTGCCTATACATGGACCGCCGGGCAATATCGCTGGATTCTTTGCGAAGAATCAGGGATACTCTTCCCCAATCAATTAAATCTGAAAAAGCCCTTGTATTCTAATCTCTTCTAAAACGTGCGCCCCGAACAGATTGTCTGGGGCGCAGTTATATCTGTGTGCCAGTAGTTATTGAAGCCTTGATTTTTTTTCAAAATATGGTTATATCATGACAGAAACTCAATCGAAGTAAACTTTCACCCTTAGGAGGATGTTCAAATGTGGAACAAAATGGGATTCATTATTTTGAAACTTGCACTGGTGTCACTACTGATTTTCGGCATATATCTTACGGTTTCGTACAGTGGATACGAAATTGTTAGAAAAGAATCTCCTTACGTCGTTATGTTGCCCATCGGTCAGAAATTGATTGGTGTAAAGCTTGAGAACAACGAGCTCGGCATCGAACCGATTACTAGAAATTTCAAAAAAGGTGAAAATCCTACAGAAGTGAAAATTAAGCTTTCAAAGTACCGAGAATCACCAGAGAAAGGATATGTATTTATTGAGAGGAATAATTAGTTCTCCGTTAGTGTTTGCACTTATTCTACCGGCGACTTGTCGCCGGTAGAATTTTCTCAACACGTCAATAACTCTCGTAAGCAAACACATAATTGTGTACTTTACTCAGGAGGAAAAATATGGCTACTGACACATCTACTGTCAAACGTAAGAGACGCGCGCAAGCTACGATTAAAAAGCACATCAGCTCATTGCCACCAGAGCAATTTAACCCTAGCCAAATAAGGCTCGTTTGGAAACTGTTGACTACGGTGCTTGAGTCAGAACACCAAAAAACTATGGAAGCTTGTCGTGCATCTATATCTGCTTTGAAAACCACCGTCTGCGAAGATGAGTGGTGTGACGATTTCGATGCGGTGCCCCTCAAAGAAGTGCTCAAGATTCTTCAATAAGTTGTTGTATGCGTGCAAGGACTATACCTTTTTTAGGGTATAGTCCTTTTTAAATGAGTCACAATAAGAGCTCTTGACAAATTCGAAAAAGACTATATTTTGTAATAGGAGCCTTGAAAATTGTTTCAAGGCATGTTGTTGTTTTAAAAACAGAACGTGTGGGGGTAATTATGAATAATTTTCAGGAAAGACTGGGGTCAGCCAAAACTCAGAAAGAGCGGTGGGGGCTGTTCCATCAAGCAGAAACTGATGAGCAGAGGGAACTTATTTTGAGACAAATCCTCAGCAAAGCAAAAAACATTGGCGAGATAGGTAGAGTACACCTACACGCACCCGCACACAGCGCTCTTGAAGCAGAGGCGATGAAACAGCTTGGTGACGAACAGGGGCTTATTATACCTCCAGTTTAATTAAACCAACGAACCCTCCCATACCAATTACTCGCATGGGAGGGTTCATTTTTTCATAATTTGTTGTATTATAGTTTTAGAAAAGCTATCTGTAGCTTATAAAATAAAATGAGGAAGACTTGGTCTAACTGCGACTCAGGAAATTTCACACTAAAAACAAGAGCGAGGTTATTGATGACACAAACAGCACAAGTGCAAGTAAGTGTATCACTTGCAGAGCTAATCGGAATCAAAAAAAAATATCCCTCGAAGGGAGATATCCAAAAACGGCTTGATAATATCAATCGCGTACAACGTGCGGTTGAACTTGGCATTCCTCTAGAGTCTACGTGGGGGGATATAAGTGCTGAATATGCGAAATATGAAAGCAAGCCTGACGTAAACAATCTCGTGAAGCATAATAGTGCTTGGGTACACCCGTTGTCGGACGAAACAATTACCGGCGCACTAATCACGGAAGACTTCACAGTATTACGGGCTACTGACATGTTCGCACACCCAGATGGTACATGGAGGGAGTGTGGGATCAACGGACTCAAGTATAGAAACTTTTCAAGAGTTCCTTGGATTCGTCCAGTATAACTTTCCACAATACTCTTCTTGTGTAGGACCTGCCTTTTATTGGCAGGTCCTGTTGTTTTAAGTCAAAAACTTTCCCGCACACCAAGTCTCCTACTGCACAGCTTCACTGCGCGTGCAGTATATATAAGGGCTTGCCCGCACACTAACATTGTCCCTGCACTGCTTTGCAGTGCGTGCCGTAGCACAGGGACAATGTTAGTGTGCGGGCTTGCATTTTTATAGCATTTGCTATATTTTGCACTTAGAAAGCACCATTAAACCAAAACAACAGGAGCAATCATGCAGAAAGAAATGATAGAATGGATCGCGAACACATTCTCCAAAAAACATTCTGGAAATGACCGAAAACGACTTCTTATGGACCTCAAACACAATCCTGAATTTGTTGTTGAGGTTGTTAGGAAAAATGTACCGTTGTTAGCAGAGGAATGGTCCAAAGAGTTCGGAAGGGCGGCAATCCATGTAACCAATGATACTGGCACCCCAGATGCGTTTGATGCGCTTGCGAGACGAGTGTTTGGACACTTACACATCAGCCTACAGGAGGAACTTTCAGGAGTTTCAGAGTAATCAGGAGGGAACCTAAGTCTTCTCTAATAAGCCGGTTTGTTTGACCGGCTTTAAACCTGACTTATTTTTTACATCTGTCATAATATATATATATGGACTATACTGAGTAGGGTTAGTTACTTTTACCAAGAGGGGGAATGATGAAAAAAGAACAATTTGGAAACTTTTTTGGAGTCACTGTCGCAATATTATTTGTTGTTGGGTTTGTGGCAGGGACACTGTATGCACTTATTTGTGGCAACCATTACTTTACGGAAGTGGATGTTCTTGCAAAGATTCAGGAGGTCAACCCGTACGCGGTTGCTTTAGAAAAAGTAACGTACCGTATTTTTGAGCCGTCAACAGTGACAGTGGAAATTAAAGACGGTGATCCTGAAGTCTACAAAGTCTTCTCAAACATTAAAAGGGAGTTGACCATAGAGCCATAAATAATATGAGTGCATTCTCAAATAAAGATCGCGCAGACCTTTTTGGCTTGCGCGGTTAAATACATACCAAAGTAGGTAAATTATATTGACCGTTTGTGTATCTCATTGATTTTAACTTTGTATATTTCAGAAAGCGCTACCAAAAAACCAAGTAGTAGCGGACCGAGAAGAAAACCAGAAATGCCAAACATGGCTAAACCACCGAGTACTGAAAGTAAGACAAAAAGGGGATGTATTTTTGACCTCCCACCAATAAGCTTGGGTCCCAACACATTATCAAGCAAACCAACTACCAATATCCCCCACGCTGTAAGTCCTATACCAGCGGCAAAAGATCCGGTAGCAAACAAGAAAATAATTGCCGGAAGTAAAATAATTCCCGTACCAAGCGTAGGCACCAATGCACTTACTGCAGCAAGTGAGCCCCATAGTACCGGATTGGGAACACCAAATATAAGAAAACCAAGCCCGGTCAGAAGTCCTTGTACAGTAGCGACCACAAGGGTACCTCGGATGAGTGAGTGAGCAACTGTATTGAGTTTTTGAAATATTGCATCGTCCTCAGAATCTTGGAGCGGCGAAAGCATCACAATTTCATGCAAAAATCTTTTGCCATCTTTAATAAAATAAAACAAAGCAATGAGTGCAATGAAAAACCTAAAAATAAGTCCCGTGGTACTCGTGATAATACCTCCCAGATTCTGTCCAAATTTTTGAAAAGAACTTATTAGTAACTCAGTAATATTTACAGAGCTTAATATAGGCAAAACCTCCACAAGTTTAGCTTGCGCAATTACCAAAATACTGGGGATTTGATTTATTGATTGTGTCGTAAGCTGTTGTGTCAATGTTCGAACCTCATCAAGGAGTAAAAAGAATATTCCGATTGCAGGGAGAATGATAGCAAGTGTGACAATAAAAGTCACAAAAAGGGCTGCAAAATTTTCATTCTTTATGTGTAAGTGCACCTTGGAATAGAAAGGTGCCACAAGTGAAGCAAGTACAACAGCAAGAGCAAGAGAACCCAAAAAAGGGTAGAACAAAAAACCAACAAGCACTAGAGTAATGAGCAACAGTGCTGTAAAAAAGTATGCTTCAAGCTTTGCATCTGACATATACGTATTCTCGCACGCTTAACCTAACCAGACAAACCGGGACGGTGTGGAATAGAACCTACACAAGCTGCACACCACAAGAGTACTTCATTTTTCTAATTCTCCGTCGAATGGCGGATCATAAGAAAAACTGGTCGCATTTCTTTGTTGCACTACACAAAATACTACTCATCGTACTAAACCTATACGCCTCGTAGTATTTTGTTTGTGCGCCTCGAACTGTATCCACTCGCGCAGGTTCTGTAGCGAGAAACTATTACTTAATACTCTTTTTTATTGCACTCCAATGGCGTTTAAGTTCTTTGTTTAGTTTAGATGACTCTTCCTCCCCTACCGTCTTAAGCTTGCCATACTTGGTGGTTATTTTATCAACAACCTCATTATACTGTTCTTCCGTAAGTTCTTTTTTCTTTTCAAATTGTTCGAGTACTTCACCCTTTGCTTTAAGAGTCCAAGCTTTAATCTTCTTACGATTCTCAGTACCTTTCGCTCCATATAGGTAAAATCCCGTCGCTGCTGCGCCCACAAGTGCAGCAGCCAAAGCGAGCTTTGAGCCACCTTCTTTTTTTTCAGTTCCTTCTGTTTTTTTTGTTGCCATGTTTTTTTAATTACTTTTATAAATTTCTTCTTATTTTTTTACTGTCTTCTTTCTCTTTTTACTATTTTCCTTCTCTTCAACAAATGCTTCAAAAAGTCCTGACACAGCACGTACGATACCTGCACCCGCCACCATTTTGGTATAATTTTTTGCAGTTGTAATTCCCTCTCGCACCTCGTGTATACCCTCCTTTACATCTTTTTTCATTTCAGCAAAATCCACAGAAATCTCATCCACCTCTTTTTGTACCGTGGATACAATCCTATTAATATTTCGTACAATCTTCACAACATAGAAAAGCACTATTGCCCACAACACTCCTAGCAATACAACAACCGTCGTTGTTACGAAAAAAAATAAATCCATTTTGAAGAATTCGTTTTCCATCGCGTTAGAGACAGGACACAGAGTGTCCGTCGGTTATGCTCATAATGCTTTTGTCATATGTCATATTCATATCAGGTTCCGTTACTTTTTATCACCACATGCCTCTAACGGGACCAATATTCAAAGTATACAACCTGTTGCTTTTTGACGCAAAAGATTTCAAGTACTATAAGGCGAATTGCACCGCATTCTGTATGTTATAGTTTCTATATGTTAACGAAACAAAATCTTGCACTGTTCTTTGGAACACTTTTTGTGCTCGCTACCCTTTTTTTCTTTTTTATATTTCCTGTTACTCCTCCTTGGCAAACAAGCGGAAGGCTCGTGCTCGCCGTTCGTGCGGTCCCTGGTCCCACTGCTGATTTTACCCTGTTGTTAGGTGTTGATAATATTGAACTTTATAAGGCAGACGGCGGAACCGAGAAAGTGACCGTGCGGGTGCGTCGTGTCACTCTGGTGCCGGGTAGTGATGCTTTGGCAGTAGTACTTGATGCATCAGTACCCACAGGAAACTACTCTGGATTTGGGTTCATCCTTACCAGTCCTGAACTTCGTAATTCATGGCAAGAAGATGAAGCCCCTACCCACATGTCCCTTGTCGGTGATACGGTACGTCTAGACAGTCCATATCATATTGAAAAAGATGTCACCTCAACAATAGTACTTGCTTTTGACACACTTACCTCTATTCATGAAAAGGATGGTGCACAACTCTTTCTGCCTGTCATACAAATAGAAACTCGCTTCAATGCCACACCACTTCCCGAAGAAGAATCTACAATACATATACAAGGTGGGATTATCGAACACAGTGCTACGTATGGGATGGACTGGGATGGACGTATGCGATACAACTTCAGAGCTCCAGCAGTAGAATCAGAACCAACAGAGAACCTTCAAGTAGAATTTCCTACTGATACTGCTACAGACATAGACATCCTAGCCGTACCTGACGATAGCGCAACAACATCCACAACCACCCTTACTGCTGAGGAAACAAACGAAAACGATATACAGAAAGTGGAAGAAAAAGAGGAGGAAGAAAATTAGGTAGACTTGCTACTTCCGACGGTTGTTGTAAGGCATTGATTAAACTCACCGACCTCTTCGTTGTATTCAGTAATAAGTTTTCTATATTCCTCTACCGCTTCGTTGTACAGACGAGCTACGACATTGTATGAGTCCACACGCATCTTTTTTTCTTCAAGAGTGGTACCAGCACGCTCTATCTGTTCTTTACGCATGAGTGCAATATCACTGTAAATATCAAGTCTTTTTTTCAAAGAATCAATAGACTTTTTTAACACTGGATCAACACTTGGACATCCTGATTTTGGGAACCCAAAACTCTGCACAGCTATCCAAGTATTTCTTCCTTTGTAGGTACTTCTACCTACGGCTATACCTATCTCTGAATATGATTTGGACAATATGTTTTTTTTGTGCCCCGGACTATTCATCCATGCATCAACGACTGCTTTGCTTGAACCAAAATCTCCTAAAGCAAGATTCTCACCCACCACAATATATTCATACCCTGCATCATGTGCTAAATCAGAAACAGAATCACCGGTAGGGGACTCATGTGCAAAGTACTGGCGCGCAAACAAATCTATCATCTTTCTGCGCGCAACCTCGGAGAGTTGTACGTTAGATGCAAGGAGAGGAATGCCTTCCTTGTACCTTTGCGCATTCGTATACGCCAGTATTGAACCTGCATTAAGTATCGGTAATGGTTCTACAGCATAGATATGGGCAACCGGTAAGAAAATGGGAAAAAGTAGTATAAGAAAACATACAATGCTTTGTCGAATGCTTTTTTTCATATGACTATTGTAACAAACAAATATAGTACTGTACCACACCCAGCACACTTCCTTGCTTGTTTCTCTCTTTTGGTGTTTCCTATATACCATGGAGGAACTTGTTCAACAACTCATACAAAACGGTACATTACGTTCTCAAAATATCATTGAGGCGTTTTATGCAATCGATCGTAAAGATTTTGTTCCAGCAGAATCACAAGCATTGGCACATTCGGACCAACCCATCCATATCGGGTATCAACAGACTATTTCTCAACCGAGCACAGTTGCTTTTATGCTTGAACTCCTCAATGCAGAAAAGGGTCAACGTGTACTAGATATAGGCTCTGGTTCTTGTTGGACCACTGCCCTTTTAGCTCACATTGTTGGTCCCGAGGGTTTGGTGAAAGGACTAGAGCGTGTCGAAGAACTTGTTGCGTTTGGTGCACAGAATCTTGCAAAATACCACTTTACGCATGCGCAAGTTGAGCGAGCGGGCTCAGAACTTGGTAAGCCTAAGGATACACCGTACGACAGGATACTTGTTTCTGCAGCGGCTCGTGCATTTCCAAAGGAACTCCTTTCTCAAGTACGTGAAGAAGGAATAATAGTCCTGCCGGTACGAGACGCCGTCTGGAAAGTACTACGCGTCGAACATCAACCGCTTATTGAAAAATTTGAAGGGTATATTTTTGTACCACTCATCATCTCGTAGCAAAATCTTCACGTGGTATACTTTAGTCATATAGAAAATAAACACATACATATGACTGATGATAAACAATACACTTGTGCTGTAAAAGTGGGCGAACAAATTCCTGACTTTACACTGAAGGCATACCATAAAGACGCGATTGTAGAGATTTCACTTTCTGCTTTACAGGGCAAATGGCTTATTCTTTTCTTTTATCCAGCAGATTTTACCTTTGTATGCCCGACCGAACTTGAGGAGATGGCAGGGCTGTACAAAAAATTTGTCGAGGAGGGTGCGGAAGTACTTTCTGTATCAACCGACACTCATTGGGTGCATAAGGCATGGCATGATCAGTCAGAAGCTATCAAGAAAATTGAATTCCCAATGCTTGCAGACCCTACAGGAGAACTTTCACGAGCATTCGGTGTATATATAGAGAGTGAGGGCGTAACTCTCCGAGGGAGCTTCCTCATTGACCCTAAGGGCATCATTCAAGCTATGGAGGTACATGCTGATGGCGTCGGTCGCTCTGCCAAGGAACTTTTTAGGAAATTTCAAGCTGCAAAGTTTGTAACCGAACACGGTGGACAAGTCTGCCCTGCTTCATGGGAGCCGGGCGATGATACGCTGAAGCCGGGACTTGACCTCGTGGGAAAGATTTAAGAGTTTACCCTGTAGTGAAAATTGGCGAAACCGAACTCTTGCGCACAAGAGTTCGGCGCACAAAGTGCATCGCCAATTTCTACTACGGGGTTTTGAATGCATGCACCGTACCGAGCTATATCATGTGCCGAGCTCTGCTCTGGTACGTGATTTGCTCTGTACTAAAACACAGCTTCACCACAAGGGCCTTGCTCTGGTATGAGATTGAAAGTTGAAAAGCCCTTTCAGTACGGGGCTTTTGCATGCCAAGATTATTAGGAGTTTGTTTTAGGAAAGAACATATGGCGGTTATGAAGTACTGTCCTTGCCTAAAACATCCATAAATACCATAGAATACATGCATATATAATGCTATACTCCAACCATGTATCCCGTTAGAAATTTACTCATTTTCTGCGGAGGTATAACAATAAGGACATGGTTCAATCACATGAGTACACTATTTACTAGCTACCGATAATTTCTAACGGGATGAATACACACTCACAACAACTCCCAAAAGACGTTGACACTACAGAGATGACAGGAATGATACGAATCAATTCTCGAGGTTTTGGTTACGTCGATATTGAGGGAAGAGATGAGGATATAGAAATAGCTCCAGAACTTCTCAATACAGCACTTCATAGAGATATTGTAAAAATCGTCCCAAAACCGAAACGTCGTGCAGGACGCATTCGTGGCGAAGTGATTGAAATAATTGAACGAGCGAAAACTCGTTTTGTAGGAGTACTTGAAGAAGAACAAGGATTTGTTTTTTTTAAGCCTGATGATAAACGTTGCTACATTGATTTTATTATTGAGCGAAGCGAAAAAGAAATTCCTTTTGGCCAAAAGGTTGCCGTGGAACTCACCCGATGGTCATCCCCTAAGAAGAATCCTCTTGCTAAAATAGTCGAGGTACTTGGACTTGTTGGCACCCATGAGACTGCGATGCATTCTATAGTTGCTGAGCAGGGCTTTGATTGGAATTTTCCACACGAAGTAGAGCGCGAAGCAGATACGATTGAAAAAAATAACGAAGCGTTCTTTAGAGACGAGGTGGCACGAAGACGCGATTTCCGAGGAGTACCAACCTTCACCATAGACCCAGCAGATGCAAAAGACTTCGATGATGCCATATCAGTACAAACACTTGAAAACGGGCACATAGAAATAGGTGTCCATATCGCTGATGTCTCTGCGTACCTGCAGGCAGAAGGTCCCATGGACAAAGAAGCACAAAAACGAGGTACTTCTATCTATCTTGTGGACCGAACCATACCGATGCTTCCTGAAGCGCTTTCCAACAACCTGTGCTCAAGACGCGCAGGAGAGACTTACTGCGGGAAAAGGAGAACTTTTTGATGAACTTACCATCGCGGATACAATAGCGCGCGCACTACGAGAAAAACGATTTGCCAATGGTTCTATAGGGTTTGAGACAGACGAGATTAAGTTTGAACTTGATGAAACTGGACGACCTGTCCGCGCATTCAGAAAGGAACGACTCGATACCATGAAAATGATTGAGGACTTGATGCTCCTTGCAAACAGAGAAGTCGCAACATGGATAGCAAACGAAATTGAAAAAAAAGCAGCGAAAGGTGTGTTTGTGTGGCGAGTACACGACTCTCCTAAACTAGATCGTATACAAGAACTTTCACTTTTTCTTAAAGCTCTTGGGTATACCCTCCCGCACAAAGATGGACTGGTAAATGCGCAAGACCTGAACACTCTGTTTAAAGAAATCGAAGGCACGCCAGAGCAAGAGATGATAGAAACGGCAACCATACGCTCTATGGCGAAAGCGATATACACGACAAAAAATATCGGGCACTTCGGCCTAGCGTTTGACTACTATACACACTTCACCTCCCCTATACGTCGCTACCCTGATGTTATGGTGCACCGCATTGTCAAAAGCCATCTAGCAGGAAAGCCAGTTGCCGGAGCTCAGGCATTTACATGGCATGACCGGCTCTGCGCGCAGACGTCGGAGAGAGAAGTAGCGGCTATGGAAGCGGAACGAGATTCCATCAAACTTAAACAGGTTGAATACTTAGAACAACATATAGGTGAGGAATTTGACGGCGTTATAACCGGTATCAATGACTGGGGAATATTCGTAGAAGAACACGGAACCATGGCTGAAGGATTGGTACGCACAAGCTCACTTCGTGATGATTTCTACGAACTTACCGACCACGGCTTTCGCTTAGTTGGTACAAAGAATAAAAAGACCTTGTCGCTGGGAGACAAGGTCCGTGTCAAACTTGAAGGTGTCGATATAGAACGTAAGACAATCGACTGGGAGTTGGTGAACAAGCAGTAGTAAAAAAATGAAGAAGGTTGAACCTTCTTCATTTTTTATTTAGGCATTACAAACTAGTCTTTCAAATATTTTTCCGCAATTTTTCGAAGCTTGTCCACTTCCTTTGGCGAGTACATACCTCCACCTATTGCAGCTTCAAACTCCTCACGTTGAATCACTCCTCTTTTTTGCGTGGAAGACATGTTAGGGTCTCGATCCATACCTAAACCAAGCGCTGTATGAAGAGCTGCACGCTTTTGTTGATTAAGCTTAGACGAAGAAAAACTTGTTGGAAATACACCATCCAATTCTCTTTGGAGTCTATTATGATGCTCTGTAAGCTCATGAGCAGAAATGCCAGGAACAGTTTTTTTTCCAAATATTCCCATATGTAGTATGTTACTTAATAAAATTACGATTAATTTTTTAAGGCAATGTCTTCTATAACGACAGGCACAACAGGCACATCGCGAGGACCTGTAGCAACCTTTCCAATGGCATCTACCACATCCATACCCTCAATCACACGTCCAAACACAGGGTGCTGACTCGTGAGGGGTGGCTTATCGAAGTCTAGGTTTGTGTTGTCTACGAGATTGATGAAGAATTGACTACCGCCACTCTGAGGACCTGAGTTCGCCATTGCGAGTGTGCCTCGTACATTGCTATATCCGGCTACAAACTCATCCTCTATGGAGTACCCTGGGCCACCAGTTCCCCACATCGCTTGCTTGGTATCGTCTTTAGAGTTTGGATCGCCCCCTTGAATCATAAAACCATCTATGACGCGATGAAATTTGATACCATCATAGTAATTATCCGTTGCTAGTTTTAGGAAGTTGCCTGCAGTAATAGGCATGTCTTTTGTAAAAAGCTCTACCGTAATATCACCTTTGTTTGTCTTCATTACGACAATGGTGTTTTCTTGAACGTCACTCATGGATGTTTCTAGATTAGTTTGTTCACGCTCTGTTGATTCAGTTGTTGAACCATTGATAATAGCTTCATTTTCTAATGAGTACGGCTCTGACTGTACCTCATCAACTTCTACTTTTGGCTCTGCTGACTTGTTCGTCAACTTGGTCAAACCTAATAGCACGAGTAACATAATCGCTACAACTATGCCTAATTTATATAACTGTTTCATACGTAGAATATTTTATCACATTTTACTTTGCTACTGTAACCGCATCATCAAATTTGACTGAGAGGATACGCGATACGCCATCTATACCCATAGTAATACCGTAGAGAATATCGGCACGACTCATAGTCTCCCTGTTGTGCGTAATGACAATTAACTGACTCTTTTCTGAGAGATTCTGAATCATATCGCCATAGCGACGACTGTTTGCTTCATCAAGTGCCGCATCTGTCTCGTCAAGAATAAGAAATGGCGGTGGGTTTACCTGACTCATCGCAAAGATAAGTGCTATCGAGGTAAGCGCTCGCTCCCCTCCCGAAAGCATCATGAGAGACTGAATACGCTTCTTTGGGAGCGAGACGCTGATATCAACACCTGCTTGTGTATCGTCCTCTTCAGGAATCTCTCCATCAGTAAGCATTGTGTCAACGTCTGATTTACTTTTCCGTTTTATTTCGGAAAGTGTTAAGGAAGCAGACCCACCCCCAAACATCAGTGCAAAGAAACTGTTAAACTGAGTACTAATCTCAGTGAGCCCTTGGGTAAATTTTTCACCCAACTCCTTCTCAAGTTCGTTGATAAGTTTACGCAGTAGTTCAGCTGACTGTTCAAGGTCGACAAGTTCTTTTTCAAGAAACTCGTCTCGCTCTTTGACCTCTGTGTACTCTTTTGTTATTTCATCTGCAGAAGCTCCCCCTATCTCCTCAAGTCGTATTTTCATTTTTTCAAGATTTCGACGACGTTCTGTCTGCAGTGTGCGCTCTTTTTCATCATCTAAACCTAAATCGGTGTGGTCGTCCTTCGGTACAAAATCTTTATACCCTTGAATTTGACGACCAATGAGAACAATACCTTCCCCTATTTCTCGTTTAAACTCATCCTCATCACGACGCAATGTACTCTCACGCGCATCCAGTTTGGCAAGTGTCGAACGAAGCTCTGTTTGTGCTGCTATAAGAGTAAAGAGTTCACGCTCTATTTCCCTACTCTCATCTTTTTCTTTTTCTATTTCCTCACTTAATAGGCGCATCCTCTGCTCCTGTTCAAGGATATCTTTAGAAATATCTACACTTTTTGTTTCAGCAAACTCTTTTTCTTTTTGAAGTCTCAAAAGTATGCTTGTATCAGGTATATATTCTGTTTTTACAAGATGATGCCCTACAAACGCTGCAACAGTACGTCGAGCTTCTTTAAGTACTTTCTTGAGCATGTCAACATCTTCTTCGTCGTCACGTTCTTTCAGAATTAGTGTAAGCTCATCCCAGAAAGAACGGACAGTGCTGTATGAAATAGGCCTACCCTCCTCTTCCGAGGCTTTTTTCTTCTCGTCTTCAAGACGTCGTTCTTCAAAAGAGATTTGTCCTTCTATTCTACCCACTGAACGAGCAAAGGTTGTCTGCTCGGTACGCAATTCAGAAAGTCTTTTTTCAATTGTGAGAAGTGCTTCGCTTTCCTTATTGCCCTTTTTAGTCTTTTCCAATTCGCTTCGAATGTTTTCTATACGTTTACCGACCTCGCGAATTTCACGAGATGGTTCCTCGCGAAGTCCTGCAACACTTTCCCTTTCAAACTGAAGATGGTCTTCCTCATGTTTTAAATATTCATGATATGCGTACACAAGTTCTTCACGAAGTACGCGTGCTTTTTCAAGTTTCTTGACCTGTCGCTCTAAAAAACGTAGGTGTGGAATATTTTCATGACGAAGTGCTTCTACTTGCCCCCTGTTCTCCTCTGTTTTTTCAAGCTTTCTGAGACTCTCCTCTTTTTTATACTGGTACACACGAAGCCCTAGCGCATCTTCAATAATCTGCCGGCGCTCGCGTGATGTTGCAACTATAACTCTGTCTGCTTCTCCCTGTGAAATTATGTGGTGCCCCGATGCTCCGATATTTGCTCCAGCAAGAAGGTTGGAAACATCCTTAAGTCGGACTTTTGAACCATTGATAAGATACTCGTTTGTACCCTCTCGATACACAACACGTTCAATTACCACCTCATCAAAATCAATATCAAGAAGACGTTTGGTATTATCAAAAACGGCCTTGACCGATGCTCTGTTTGAACGAGGCACTTCAGAACTCCCACCCCAGATAAGGTCTTCACCTCGTTTGCCACGCAGGCTTTTAATAGACTGCTCTCCAAGGACAAACCGAAATGCCTCTGCGGTATTACTCTTCCCTGAGCCATTTGGCCCAACAATAGAGGTGATAGGGGTCGAAAACTCTAGGGTGCATTTTTTGCCGAAAGACTTAAAACCTATCAGTTCCAGAGATTTTAAATACATACAGTCATTATATAGGAGTTTGGGGTGTCGAGAAAAGCTTTGACCCAACTGATTACTAGACCTTTACCATTATTGTGGTACTGTGCATTTAGGTTTGTTTTTTGGCAAACACAACTTTCTATTCAAACAAGGAGAATGTTATGCGGAATATTGATAAAAAACGCCCTGTACTTGAAATTGATTTCATCGCACTTCGAAATGCAGTTGAACTAGCTGTAGCAGCATTCATTAAGAACTGCCCAGATGCAAATCCCAATCACAAAACAGGAGGGGTAATCCTACATAGATGTAACCGCGGAGTCGAGCAACATACTACGGTGGGCACACTTTCTATGCAGTCTGTGTATGAAGACCTCCTCACAACAGCAAGGAGAAAAATAGAGCAACTACAGATACACTTTACCCATATGACCAGTTATCAAAGTCGCGATCCTGAAAAAGGTTTATGGGGTGGTGGGTTAAACCTCTTCTGCAATGGACAAGTCGCATTAAGCGGACTTCCTGAACAAGCAGATGAAGCATGTCTCATGTGTGGACTCGTGCAGTGCGACCTTGTAATTATAGAACCATTTGTCACAAAGGCACTCAAAATCAGTGACAATACTGCACTGTATAAACGAATATGCAAAGGGATTTGTAAATGAACTGTAAAAATGATGGTACAAAAACGGTACTGTACGAAGGAAGTGTAGACATCTTTGGACCGGGAACATACCTACTCATCTGTCCAACCTGTTTTGAAGTAACTGAAGGTGGTGAACTGTGTGGTGCAGACAGAGAAGCACGCACACTTACTCCAAGTGAGCGAAAACTGGTTAAACACGGGATACGTATGCAGGAATACCGTGCCTCATTGGGTCCCCCGCCAAAACAGTACTGTGCATGTCCGATGTGTTTGACCGTGCTCAGGGTAGAAAAGAAACCATGTACAGCAGTAGGGACTGACTATATAGCTGGAGATGAATTGGTTGTGTACATTTATAAAAAAGCAGGTCAAGACGTGTGCAAATGCTTCGAGTGTAAGACTGAATTTTACGTATTTAATGATATGTTGATTCATGAATAATATTTTTGGAGGAAAAAATGGGACTTAGTCCCATTTTTGTATTTTACCTATACACAACTGAGAGACTTCTCTATCTAGTAAAGACTAAGTACGTCACATAGCTTAAGTAGAGCAGTACCATGAGGACCCCTTGCCATCTTTCAATCACGTGCTTTTTACCAACAAACATGATAAAGAACAGAATGGCACTTGCGAGAATGGTCATGAGTATATCCACGTCCGAACTTCTACTAAAAGGCAAAGGGCGAATAAGGGCGCTAAAACCAAGTATCCAAAAGATATTAAAAATATTTGAACCAACGACGTTGCCGATAGCAATATCGGTTTGCTTTTTATACGCAGCAATAGCCGATGTTGCGAGCTCTGGTAATGAGGTACCTATAGCAACAACAGTGAGGCCGATTAGCGACTGGCTCACATTAAAAGTTTCCGCAATGGTTACTGCCCCACCTACAATCCATTTACCTCCTACCACAAGCCCTAAGAGTCCCGTGAGTACAAACAAGACTGACTTGATGTAACTTAGTTCTTGTATGTCGTCGTTAGAAACTTCCCCAGTAACCTTGGATATACCAAAGGTGTAGTACAAAAATATGACAAAGAATGCCAGAAGAACGATACCATCAATAATTGCAGAGATTCCTAAGATGAGCAAAATATTTGCAATGTTACTTCCTAGAATGTTTCCAATAGCTATTTCCGTGTTGCCATTAATACTCGCAAAGATATTTACAATAAACTCAGGTGCAGATGTACCAAACGCCACAATCGTGAGACCAATTACTATTGGTGATATTTTAAGTTTATGAGCTATTGAGGCTGAACCGTCTACTAAGAAATCAGCTCCTTTGATAAGGAGTAGGAAACCAAGTATAAAAAGAATATATGTCATCATGCACAGTACTCTACTCTCTTTTCACACATAGTTAAACATCTTTATCAACGTTATAGAAAGAACGGTCTTTTGTAAGACCGTTCTTGGATACCATAGGTACAATGAGAACAAGAGTAGTACGTACGTATCACCTAAATACCATATAGTATCGACAGATACCGTAGACACCAAGTACCAATACCGAGAGTCCAAGTATTTGAAGACAAAATGAGAGTTGCCACACTGAGAGCATGACACCAAACATACCGAGTGCCAGAAATTGACATAAACCATTGACCGCAGAACCGATAGAGTCAACCGTAGCTCTTTTCTCAGAGGTAATGTGTTTATGCAGAAAGGCATTAAAGAATGGTCTTGCCATCCCACGTACCACGTTTTGCATAAGGACTAAACTTACAGAGAGCAAACTCACAAAGGTTCCCATGACCATAATAGGCAGCACGATAGCAAGGAGTAAGAGTACCACGACGCGAGCTTCACCAAACTTTTCCTTAATCCAATAAGCGTTTTTACAAAAGAACCACGCCACCACATTGAGTAAAAAGAATACCAACCCATAGTATTGAACATCAAGATGCACGACCTCAAAGTATGGGTTGTACGTGAAGAACCACACTTTTGATGCAACAGCTATGAGGGTTGAGAAACCGACAATCCACTTAATTTCCTTGTTGTTTGCAACAAACAGCAAGGAAACTTTCATGAGATTGTTGATTGCTTGCAGTGTTGTTTTCAGAATCTGAAACAATTCAGACAATGTGATTTTGCGCTTTTCTGTCTTCTTCTCCACTTTGCCAGTTTCCGTGAAGCATAGTGTTATACAAAAACAAACCACTACTCCAGGGATAGAAAGTACAATCGGAAGTCGCAGATGTATTTCTGCTAATAAACCAGAAAGTAATGAAAACACCGCAGTCACAAGTAAGAAAAACGAGATGACAGTACTTTCAAGTCTCTCATAGGTATGCTCCCTATCAAGCTCAGCAAGTGTATCGTAAATCAACGAGGTGTTCGCTCCCGATGAAAACGAAGCTCCTATCATCCACACAATGTTTGCGCTCCATACATCAAAGGGTGTTTGTATGCATGCAAACCATGCAATACTGACAACTTCACAGCCTGCTCCAATAACCACCATTTTCTTTCTACCGATAAGGTCTGCAAGTGCACCTGAAGGTGGTTCGAGAAATATATACCCAAAGAGGACTATTGCCTCCATGAAATATATTTCTCCCAATTTCATATGACCAAGCTCTGTAAGGCATGATATGAGAATCGGTCCCCACATCAAAGGCTCCCTAAAAACAACGTACCACTTATACAGCGTGATATTTCTCAGTGCTTTTTCTCGTTCCATTTCACTCCTCCTTTTTTAAGTTTTCAAAGAACAACTCTTGCCCGTGCTACATAAAAATCTCGGCTAGTTTTAATACGTAGCCGAGATGTTTCTTTCGAGTTATCTGCACAAAGATTTAGGGGGAGAATGGGTGCCGTTTGTTGAGAAAAGCGTCTTGGCTACATACAAACACAGTTGGGACATTCCATGTAGACACACATGAAAAGGCGCCAATATTCTTGGCTTCTTTTTGCTTGAGTAATGACGAGTATACGTAGACAAAATTACATAGTTTTATACTTAGATATATTATGATAATTTACAAAACTACTGTTACGAACATCGCCTCATCCCTTAGGTTGGAATGAGGCGACGAGTAGACTCTGTCTAGAAAAATGGCCTATTTGCCAAATGAGCAGTGTTGACGAACCTAATTATCAGCAATGCGAATTGGATATTACTGCATGGGTCCTCCAGCACTTTGCAAAAATCATCACAAATCACCTGCACGAGCACGTCCTCTAAAAGTTTTGCCTGTGTAATGGTGAGTCTTGTGTTCGCACTAACACCTTTTATGAGCGTATGGAAAAACTCAATAATCACTGAATCACTTGGCCTGGTACGATTGAGTACTTCTTCAATCAAATCTCTCCCATTGTGATATACCATTTCAGGTACAGAAAAAATGAACAAATTAATTCTCCCAATATCAACCTAAAGTGGCATATACAATGATTATTTATATGGTATTATACATAGAGTATTAATCAGGAAGAAAAAGTGAAAAACTCCACAAATGGGTGCAGAAATGGTAGAAACTCTTACTAGAATTTGTGCCTCTTTGGCCTTCAATAACCAACCTCCTTTCAGGATTGTATTCCCCAATTATTACAGGATATTGAACGAGCTTGGTATCACTTTCCTGTACACAGAACAATCTGATGAACAGAAGGATATTGAAAACATTTTTACTGCTATCCTCGAAGTCCCCGATGCTGATGATAGTATTAAATTCGTCGCGTTAACTTTCTTAAAACACCCTTCAGCTGTTGTAAGTAGTATCAGTAAAAAATGTGTGGCTGAATTCGAAAGCAACCCTGACAACGTTGCCATCGTTAACGCAGTAAAAAAACGCTCGAAGTACTATTAAGTGCCGAAGCTACCAAGGACCTACATTCGTAGGCCCTTGTCTGTTTAACAGTAATTATCAAGGTACAAGGTACCTTGATAAAATTTTTCATACGATTAATTGTATGACACAATGTTCGCTGTTGTTCCAAACTATGTATATGTTATAAACAATACAGAAGGTTCATTAAACTAGAAGGTGCAGTAACAAAGTCAAATGAAATCAAAAGGTGAACAAATGAGCAAGAAACACACTCGCGAAACCAATATTCCTATTACAGACGTAACCTCAGTTGCTATTCAAGATGGTCCGTCTTTCAGAAATCCTCTACCGAATTGCAAGGCTATGAACGAACTCGGTATTACCTTTCTCAACACTGACAACCCCGAAGAACGTGAGGCTATTGAAAAAATTTTTGCCGGTGTCCTCCAAGATCCTAACATCGACGATTGTAGAAAATTTGTCGCTTTAGCTTTCCTGAGACGCACAAATGCAATCGTTACCAACAACAGCAAAGACATCGTTACAGAGTTCGAAGAAGATCCTGTGAACGCGAACGTAGTCACTGCAGTGAAAGAACGTCTGGCATATTTTTAAACTTCACTATCCCCTACACTTTTTTCAAGGACCTGCACCATGTAGGTCCTTCTCTGTTTAATCAGTAATTATCAAGGTAGCCGGTACCCTGATAAGGCTATCAAAAATGAAAAATACTAGTTAGAATACTAGTGGCAATACTAGTATTCTAACTGTATTTACATACCGCACACTTTTTAGAATTTAATTGTCCCTGTCCCCCATGTACTTAGTATCTTTTTTCAATAAATGAGTAAGGTTCAACCTTACTCATTTTGCTCTACCATTTCATTACACCTCCTACTTAGAATCAAAATAAATATCTCTAGTTTCAGGACTCCCCACCAAAAATTGTCCCTGTCCCCATTTCTACAAGGAGTTATTGAAAGAGGCTGAACCTTACGGTTAACCGTAAGGTAAGAATACGGCTACTAGCAAATGGAGAAATTTCTACCACAAGGGCACGCAAGAGTGTTTCATTTTTCTAATTCGTTCCTCTCATTCCCCCACGTAATTTCTTTTATCTCCTCAATATAATATTTTGCAGAATTAACCAAAGCCACCATAGAATCATCTGAATTTTCAATAAATCGTTGAAAATACTCATCAGCTTGCACAGGGTTATTAAGTTTAAAATACGTAATAAATCCCAGCCAGTAATATACTTGAACTGTCTGAGTTTTTTTTAAAATCCTAATATTAAATAACCACACATCTTTAGCAGTTAACTCGTCATTATCACATTTTAATAATTTTAGTTGTTCACAACATTTAAGTGCATCTTTATATTCTTTCAGCCAAAGATGAAGAAAAGTTTTGCTGTATAACCACTGATACTGTTCCCCAGACAATGATTCAACAAGCTTAATTGTCTCTTGAGCTTTTCTTGCATCACCGCAACCATCATCAAATTCAAGTATTGCTCGTTTAAGTAATGAGCTTATATTATTAGGATTATACTCAAGCGCTTTCTTAACTGATACTCCATATTCAACACCAGGTTTTTCTTTAAGTAATTCAATAGTTGCTTTAGTATCGTATTCAACCGAAAGTAAATTTTTTAGATTTTTTTTACTTATAGGTATCTCACTGTTATTTATTGCATTGTAAAGAGGTTCATGCAATTTAATCGCCATCATGTAATCACCCGAGAGGAGCGCAGCGCGTCCAGTTACATAATCCAAAGCGATAGCAACTTGGTCAGCTCGAAATTTGAAATTATCAAACTGTAAATTTTTTTCAAATTCAAGTTGATTTGGTAATAAAGCGTTTAATTCTTCTCTAAGTTTTACTTGTTGCACTTCTTGAATTGGCTTATGTTTTACAGCTCCCTTGAGTATAAAATAATATTTTTCACCTACAGTCGTATTTACACGCCTCTTCACAGCACCCCATATACAAAAGTGGGCATTTGTTTTTTTTAAAACATCTCTAACATCTTCAATTGTGTCGATTTTTTCTGACTGATGATTTTTAAGGACAAGTAAATCAAATGGGGCCTTAAGTTGATCTATTCTACTATGTAACGGTTTTATAAAGTCTTGCTTTAATAATTTTTGATCATCAACACAATCAACCCTAATTGCAACTACTACACCAATTTGTTTTTTTGATCTTTTGGGATAGTACCAAACATGAAACGCCCAACAAATTGAGTCAAGGATTAGTGATATAACAGTAAGAAAAACATAATCCCTTGTTGTAAGTATGTTTACTGGTAACAAGTTCCATAAAATAGATATAACTATATAAGTTAATGCGAGAGATGCTATTAAACCATGTACGGTATGGAATCTGTTTGCTGCAATATCTAAACCTTTTTCTATTATTTTTTCAGACATATTTTTAAAAAGTATACTTTTATTGCAGAAACCAATCGACGTCATTAATACTAGTATTAATGACGTCGATGTAATGTGCTATTTGTCTCACCTATCACAGTGCCTCAGTTAGATGAAATTCGTGGTGTCTCAGTCGTTCATACTTGAGTAAAGTTCGAGGCGTCCAGCATTTTAGCTTCAAGCAACTTACGTAAAGCTCACGCTTCTTAAACGAGATGAAATTCGAGGCGTCGAGGAATCAACCTTTCGAGCAATATGTCGTTATATTGCGGAGGAAGTTGATTCCGATGACAACGAAGAAGTTCGCTCGTTTTAGAAGTGTGCTAGTTGATTTCGCAAGAGTTGCCCGAACAAGCAAGTTCCTTCGCCTGCTCCGTCTCATCCCGAAACTCATACGTCACCAACTTCGAGTAATCAACATTCTTGTACTTCGCTGAGAGCTTCTCATACTCCTCTTTGGTGATTTCTTCGTACGGTGAAAGCTGATGTACTTGCCCAACGCGCGGGAGGAATG
>Ga0075948_114_pt1 | contig 25171 bp, 21 predicted proteins | sample RifGroA2_FD_68012 | JGI IMG/M metagenome (GOLD analysis project Ga0075948, IMG submission 68012) | Parcubacteria bacterium GW2011_GWA2_43_11 | reverse complement strand
TCATGCAGTATTTTTACATCATCCATGTAATCACTACGTGGTGTCATAGGTATAGTTAAATCATTCCCCACTTCATCAAAATTAGTACCCAAGTAGATACGCATCAAATCATAACTAGTTACTGCATCACCTCGACCGGAAACGACAACAGTATGGTCAAGCGCAACACCGCTTTCATCAATATCATACACGCGATTGAAATAAGTTGGAGACGGTAAAAGCGTGTAGGCACTCGGCATATCATGGGCTATTCTCCGCAATGTTTCCTTGTATGCAAGTGGTTCAAATTCCTGTCCTGTACCATGCAAAAGTGATGCCACCGCTTTCGGTGTGCCAAGCTGTGGTGAAGCTACTAGGACAACAACGTCAATTTTTTGAAGCAAGTGTCGATATGGATGGTTAGGATCGTCTTCCAAGTCTGCGAGCAGTTTCTTTATCAACAGACCTCCCATCGAATGCCCGACAAGCACCACCCTTCCTGTGTCAGAGCCTAGCGCCAGACGCTCAAGCTCGGCATATATATGCGGAACATCTGCAGGGTGACTAGGGTCAAAGTATATTTTCTCCCCCTCTACTTTTCCACCTTGTAGTACATCATCAAAGGCCAAACGCCAGTCATACGCAAGTACTGCATAATCAGCAACTACATTGTAGGACTCCCATTTTTCTAAATCACTGAGAAATGACTTATATATATTACCTCCTAATCCTAAAACTTCATCAAGTACCCCATCAGATCCGACTCTTTAAACAGACGACTTGACTGGAGTCCAGGGAAAAAGGCAACGGAAGAATACCCAGCAATACAAATAAGATCATCCTCTCCAGAAATAAAACTTTTACTACCAACTTTAGCAGTGAACCAATACTGCATCCTGTTTTTTTCTAGTGTTGTAGCTACCATGTATTGTTCTCCGTTTGTAAAATTCCCGTCTTGTAAACTTGTCTCTGCGTTGGTATCAATCTGCATTGGAAGAGTTATTATTCCTCCAAGTTGAGCCTCAATAGTTTCTGGAGCTACATTACCCGGGTGCGTGTACACCACCTTAAACGTAAATACATCTTCATCCGCCAAACCTTTCTCTGGATTTGGTCCAGAGGAACGTACGCCACGCACGCCGTCGTACCCAGCTTCAGTGGGTAACATAAGACCGCCAGTATCTGGCGCACTCTCCCACGCATTTGCGGAGGTAAAGGGATAGTGGTCTATTTTTGCGTATTCTTGCGTCGGTGGTATGGGGTATGGTGTGTCACATATTGCGTCACTGTTTTCGTCAACACACCCTTCACTCGACTCATCGTACCTTTCCCACCAATTTCCTCCGAGAGGAAGCGGGAGTGAGAACACCTGTTGGTCATTTGTAACAAGTACATATTGTTCCGTGCCGACACCAGCATACATATTGTTGTGATACACCTCAAAAGGTACCGCACCTGCCGGAGTGCTTGAGAAGTACAGTGGCGCATAATTGACTGGATAGATGTCATTGTTTCGAATCACGACACCAGACGAGTGTATCGTTTGCACACCATGGCCTCCGCCACTTTTAACTATACTATTTTCAATAGTGACCCCATCAGCATTGAAGAGCACTACCCCTAGTTTAGGATGATTAAAGGTATACCCTGTAATAGTCGTATTGGTACAAAATGCACAGGTCAGTGCAACAGCGGGCTCTATCGATGCATCGATGGTTACATTTGACCTATTACTGGTATATACATACGGTGCACCATCCACTTGTGCGCGAATCTCGTTGTTCATATACGTCGGATTATCCTCAAGCCATACCTGTATGGGATAGGTTGCGTGGGTAATCGAAATATCACCTACGTCAACACCCGTCGAATGGTAGAGAAACAACCCTTGGTAACCTCCATCAAGGTGCACGTTACGAACGTATGCTGTATCAGTCATTGATATACTGATACCTGAGTCTCCTTGATTACCTAGAAGGTAGGGTTCTAGTAGAGTTACGCTCGCATCCTCGATAGTCAAACCATGTACCTCACTAAAACTACTACCAGTTTGTTCATCTTGAAACGTACTTGCGCGCACCGTGAAGTTTTCAACACGCTGCACGTCGAGCCCTGTAATGTTTTCGTTCGTCGTTATGTCGAAAAGTGATATACCACTACCGCTATTCACTCCATCCACTACTATTCCCTTTGAGCAGTTCTCGACAGAAAGATTTTTTACGACAATATTGTTTGCACCGTATATATACAGACCTTGGGTACTACCACGTAGGGTATACCCACCACCATCAAGGGTGATGCCGTCAGATACGCCATTCATCGTACCCCCTATCTGTACTGTTTCGGTGATGTCGTGCGTGAGAGTACAGGTATTTGTTGTTGGGTCCCATGCACCAATACCCCGCACTTCACAATCTCCACCAGTCGCGTCGTTCTTGAGAAAATACGTGCTTTTGTGTGGTTGGATAAAAACAACATGCGGGTTCGTAAGGTCGAGGGTGAAGCTGTACATTCCCTCTGCATCGGTACGTACTTCGGTATGATTTTCATAACTGTCTAGATATTGATGATAGGTGGTGTCAGGCAATAATCCACTAATCGTAAGTACGGTCTCTCCTTGACCTTTTACGTCCACAGTTATGAGTCTTGGTAGCACCTCAAACGAACCTGATACTGGATCTGAGGTGGTGAGTGTGACAGACACTTCTTCTTCTGTGTCAGGAAATGTTTGTGAATCTTCTGGTACTACTGTCACAGTAAGTGAAGTGGTTGCTGTTCCCAGAGTGCGCCATGGAGTAGACGGCATTCCCCCGAAACCATATACATCTCCATACAGTACGAGAGGAGAGACTACTGCCTCAGTATTGTACGCAAAAACCGTCTCTTGTTTCAGGGACGGTACTATCGCAAGGAGTAGGCACGCAATCGGAAGCGAAAAACGCATTTTGTACATAATTACAAAAATACCACATATAAAAAATAATTACAGTACAAAAGTGTGGAGAAGTTTTTACAAAGTTTTAAGAGAGTTGGTATCACTATATTTTTATCTAGTACGCATATATAAACTCAGTAGACAGCCCTATACAAAATGGGTAAAGGTTCAACCTTTACCCATTGGGATGATATCAAATTGATAGTTATGCAAGTACTTTACTAGTACTTATACTAGAATTAGTTTTGTAATTATTTTTTTACTTGATCGAGAATGTCTTGCACAAGTGTAGTAAGCTCCGAGATCTCAGTATCGCTGAGGTACTTTGTCATTGCTTTCCGTTCAAAAGTGCGGAGTATACTCTTAAGAATAGCTTCAGCAGCTCGCTCTTTTCCCTTTCCTTTCTTCTCAAGCAATTTCTCAACAAGCCCTATACGTATGTGAAGCCATTTTTTTGCAATCCTTGGAAGGTCAGTGCTATTAATCATTGTTTCAAGTTTAGCTATGCATTCTTTCAGAGTGAGGTCAGAACAATCTTCTGGAGACACTTCAATAACTTCATACGGTAGCCCCTTTCCGTCATTATAAAGTTTCGTAACCTCTTCCGCAGTCAGAGCCCTGTTCCAAAGGCCGACTTCGTCTATAAGACCGTCAAAATAGCCATAATCATTACCGTCACCATTTATTAGTTTTCCAACAGTCAGGCTTACAGTATTACCCACGACTTGTGCGCCAATGGTCCGATAAGCGGAGATACTCCCATCTACATAAATCTTTGATACGTTTCCATCATATGTTGCTATAACATGGTGCCAATTACCATCGTCAAGATTGTTGATATATGGTGTCACAATAGCATCTGCATACAACGTATATGAAGACGCTACTGGTATACCGTTCACATAAAAGAAAAGTGCTCCTCCATTTTCAAGTGAAAGACGGTAATCTCCTGGAGAAGCTCCTTTGGAGATCAGAACTTCATCTATAAAGTCCGCAGAACCTAGGTTTGATTTCATCCACACTGCCAATGAGATATTTGCGGGCTCTAATCCACTTTGTACATCATCGCTTATTGAAAGGAACGTATTATTTTCTGGCGTAAACGAAGCACTATTCCCTTGCATTCCTATTGTAGAAGGTACCATATTGTTGTCAGTCAAATCATTACCACCTTTAGCATCCTCCCTTGTACCCGACACCTCATCGAGGGGCCAGTAGGAGACAAGTCCAGTGGAAAGGGATGCATCACTACTGACACTGGTTGGCGGAACAATCGGGGTACGTGTATACGGAATACCTTCCCCATTGTTGTACAGTTTCGCAACTTCCTCCACCGTTAGTGCTCTGTTCCAAAGACCGACTTCGTCCATGAGGCCGTCAAAAATTGTTGTAGGATACCCATTATCATACCCACCAATAAGAAACGGTGCAGAACTATTGAAGAAATCACTTGGTCCTTGTTGTGTTGCCCCTACTTGTACACCATCAACATAGAATTTCAATTCCTGGGTAGCAACATTTGCCGTCACTGCAACAAAGTGAAATGTTCCTGACTCCAAATTGTTGATAGTTACCATTTTGTGGGTGTCCCAACTATTAGCACCCCACGACCCACTATTATCTTTCCAAATAAAGTCCAGATGTCTCTCACCAGGCATGATATTATCCCAGTCCCCGTAACGGAATGCCCACGACCACTGACCATCTACTTCGGACCCTTTTGATGCGATTGTATAGGAATCATTCTGTGATGGTGGAGCATTTTCTACCTTGATCCATGCTGATATGCTTAAGCTGTCTGTGACATCCAAACCTGATTGTGCGGAATCAGTGATGCTAAGATACTCTGCAGGGTCAGGGATGTACCCATACCTGTTGTTACCGCGTTCAAGGTCTGCAGCCATACCCTGAAGGCTGGTTGCAGAGGATACCGTATTGTTGTCTATGAGATTATTATTCCCCTTGACGTCCTCCCTTGTACCCGACACCTCATCAAGTGGCCAGTAGGAGACCAAACCATTCATTAAAGAAACATCGTGAGATATGTCACTTGTTACTTCAGCAAATATAAAACTGCTCGGAAGTACTGTGAAGATTATAAAAAAGAAAGTAAATGCTTTTACTGATTGCAAATAACTCTTAACGTGTTCCATACATAACTTTTTTACGGTAATAATTATAAAGATACCATTATCTATCCTTTAAGTTAAATAATTACTTGTGCAAAACTTTCTGTACTTGTAATATCATATTTCATTGTGAACTAGGAACAAGGAACCCCGCACCAGAGCAAAGCCTTGCCGGGCTAAGCTCGGTACAGGGCATGCCCGCACACACAAAGATCTTGTACATAAAAAAACATCACTTTATAAAGTGGTGTTTTATGTACGCGTCTTGCGCAAGGTCTTTGTATGTGTGCGGGCATGCTTTCAACTTTTGTCGTCACTCGATACTCAGTAACTCGCCACTTTCACCCCGCCATGGCGGGACAAGCTCGTTCCTGAAACCTTTTTCACGCAAATTTGTTATACTTAACACATCAAACTAACTAGAAAACCAAAATGAAAAAAAGCACTTATTACGGGACAAGAAGGTGTCAGAGAATTAAAACTGCATGGGTAAGTTAAAACCCCGAATCTACCGCCTCTTACGCTGGAGTGAAAAGTATACCAAAACAGACATGGTGTATTTAATTACTGGTGGTTTCTGGTTAAGCGGATCTCAATTTCTCATCACTGTTGTAAGTTTCTTTTCAACAGTGGCTTTTGGATATTATCTTCCAAAGAGTGGTTATGGTGACTACAAATATATATTGTCTGTTTTTTCTATCCTGTCAGCTTTTACTTTGTCTGGTTTATATACAGCAATTGTCCAGTCAGTTGCTAGAGGCTATGAAGGTTCACTTAAGCAAGGCTTTCTTTTAAACGCACGTTGGAGTTTTGTCGCAATTTTTGGTGCTTTAAGTGGTTCTGTGTATTATTTTTGGCGGGACAATCAATTTCTTGGAATCTCACTCCTTCTTATAGCTATTTCACTCCCCTTTTTCCATAGTTTAGGATTATATTCAAGTTTTATAAACGGGAAAAAAGATTTTCGAAGGCTCAGTCTTTATAGTGTTTTTGACAATATCATCCCATTGGCAACTGTTGTATGTACATTATTTTTTACTCAAAACGTCCTCCTAATTCTTACAGCGTATTTCTTTTCAAACATATTTATTCGACTTTACTTTTATTCTCGAACAAATAAACTCTATGGACCAAACAATAAGGAAGACCCCGACTTAGCAAGTTACGGACTCAAGCTAAGTCTTCTCAATATTATAGGTATAGTAACAACTCATATTGATAAGGTTATTGTTTACACATACCTAGGTTCAGTAGAACTAGCTATATATGGTTTTGCATCTGCTTTTCCAGACAGGATACGTGCATTTTTAAAAAATCTAAGTACGTTAATGATTCCAAAATTTACAGAACATGACACAAATAATTCAAAGGTAGCGATACGAAGAAAGACTTTACAGTTATTTATCTTGGTTCTAACAATAACAATTGTATATTTACAATTAGCACCATTTTTATATAATTTGTTTTTTCCGAAGTACCCAGAATCAGTCTTATTCTCACAAATCTTATCACTCAGTATAATTTCTGCACTTGCAATGATTCCTTCATCATTATTTATTGCTCAAAAAAGAGAAGGTGAGATAGCAAAAGCAACAATTTACGGGTCTATTTTCCAAATCATCACCTTACTTCCAGCAATTCATTTTGGAGGTTTAACAGGAGTATGTGTCGCACGAGTACTTTCCTCCTATATAATACTTGCAATATCATATTTTATGCTTAGGAGAAAAACACTTTAAATCCATGTCACAAAAACAAAAAAATGAGGGGGGTGTTCTGTTTATTGGTGCAAATGTCATAGGACATGATAGTGCCGTCTATTTAATAACTCCTGAAGACAAGGACGTTATTGCGCTTTCTACCGAAAGAGTTACACGGGTAAAGCATGACAAAATGTTTTTCTTCCCTGCTTTAGAAAAAGCATTAGCATATAAAAAAATTAAAAGAGAAAAAATACAAAAAGTGTATTTAGGACATTCATTTACTTCTGAAAAAAATACCCCTTTTAAACTCAATGAATATGGACTGCAGAAAGCAGAAAGAAAGCACTACGCTATTAAATATGTTAAAGACCTTGAACGAGCACGTAATGATTTTAAAAACTACTCAACCCTAAAAAAAATATATTCTCTTTCAAAAACAAAAGCCGGTTTGAAATTATTGCAGGACAAAATTTTTGATTCATTAATGCTTTCTACGAAATACCCTATTGATGAAATTTTAAAATTTGAGTTGAAGAAAATATTTCCAAATGCGGAAATATATATTGAGTTTTTTGACCACCAAATTTGTCATGCCACAGCTGCATTTTTTACCTCACCTTTCAAAAATGCATTATCTGTCTCATATGATGGATGGGGGGATAATTATTTTTCGAGAGCATTTATAGTAGATAAAAACGGGGAGTTCAAACTCTTTTCAAGTTCCCCATGTTCTTATATTAGAGTAAGTACCACAGAATACCCGTATAAAATACTTGGATCCCCCGCTGGCATATATGCATACGTTACACATCTTTTGGGTTTTAAACCCCTATCTGAAGAAGGTAAGGTTGAGGCTTTAGCAGCTTATTCACAATACGACAAAGAGTTGTATGCAGTGTTTATGCAACTTTTTACTCTAAACAAAGAGTCTCATGCACTCGAATGCAATATTGAGCTAGCAGAAAAAACTATCTCAAAAGAAACAATGGATACATATATACATTCGCTTTCTCGAGAGACTATAGCTGCATCTGTACAAAAATTTATTGAAGATATCACACACACATATATTGAACACCTCGTAAAAGAAACTGGTGAAAAAAATATTTGTTTATCAGGAGGAGCTACGGCAAATGTGATAGTGAACTTAGATATTTTTGAAACCATTACAGATAAAATTCACATAACACCTGCAATGGCGGATGATGGGACGGCACAAGGTGCAGCTATTCTTTTACTAAAAAAATTCGGTTTTACTACGGAGGACCTATTATGGCTACAAGGAGAACGAATGCCATACAACGGCACATCATACACTCAAAGCGAAGTTATAGAAGCGATTTCTGATTTTGAAAACCAAGTTTCATATTCCATATATACTGAAGATTGGACGACAAAAGCTGCTGGCTTAATTACCGAAGGAAAGGTTGGGGCAATTTTTCATGGAAGAATGGAATGGGGTCCCCGAGCACTCGGAAACAGGAGTATTGTCGCAGATCCAACGAGACCAGAGTTTAGAGATAAAATAAATAAGACAATTAAAAGGAGGCCTGCATTCCAACCGTTTTGTCCTTCAATACTTGCAGAGGAGGCGGAAAGGCTTTTTGAGAAGTCTTACCTTAACAAGCACATGACATGTGCTTTTCGTATGAAAAAAGAATATTGGGAAAAGCTTCCTTCCGCAATACACGTAGATGGTACTGCACGTGCTCAATTTGTTACTGAAGAGGACAATAAACATTACTACAAACTTCTTAAAGAGGTAAAAAAAATCAATGGATTTGGTGTTTTAATCAACACTTCTTTTAATAAGCATGGTCGTACAATCGTAGAAAATCCGAAAGACGCAATTGTAGATTTTCTTGATACGGATATGGACTATCTCTTTATAGAGGGTATACTCATAATACGAAAATGAAACACAAAGCAGTATTATTTGACCTTGATGGAGTCTTGGTAAATATGCCAAAAGGGCATTTTGAAGCCCTCAATGATACTTTGCGAATATTTGGAACTGAGATAGAAGAGGAGGAGCATGTTAATTTTTTTAATGGACTACCAACCCGTAAAAAAGTTGCTGAGCTTGAACGCCAAGGCAGGCTTCCTTCAGGGCTTCTTGAATTCATCAACGAACTTAAACAGGATCGTACAAAACAAATAATCCCGAAGTATTGTGTACCGGACTATTCAAAGATAATCCTCTTGGGCCACCTAAAGCGCAGAGGTTTTAAAGTGGCATGTTGCTCAAACTCCGTTAGAGAAACACTACACCTCATGTTAAAATCTGCTGAAATTTTTGATTTCTTTGATTTAATAATTGGCAACGATGAGGTATCAAGATCAAAACCAGACCCTGAAATTTATCAGACAGCCATTGAACGTCTCGAGCTTACACCGAAAGAATGTATCATTGTTGAAGATGCTCCTCATGGAATCGCTGCAGCAAAAGCAAGCGGGGCAACTGTATATGAGGTGCGGGGTGTGCAAGACGTGAACATTTCTTTATTTGAGGATTTGCTTTTCAAATAATGTCAGAAAACAAAACCATCATCTTAACGCACCGAGGTCTTGATCCAGATAAGGTTGTGTATTTCGGTGAAAGTTCTTATGAAGCCTTTGAAGACCAACTACGTCGCGGTTTTGGAATCGAATTTGATATTCGATTCACAAAAGACCGTGTACCTATTGTACTGCACGACAAAACAATTGGAAGAATTACAGATGGAAAAGACGGTAGACTAGTCTCAGAAATCACTTACGAGGAACTTGCCAACATATTTTCTTCACAAGGTACACTTGTTACTATTCCTGACTTACTATCATTAATTGAAAAGAAAACAAATGATACTGCTTGGTCTGCCCTACATGTAAAACATGACCATCAAAATGAATCAGATTTGAATACAATTGCAGAAATCCTTGCTAATTCTGATTACTCAAAATATATTATTTTTGACACTTCAATCGCTGCCGCAAAATATATCAAAGAAAAAAATCCATCAATACAAATTTTTGCTTCAGTTGCTCATCCGTATGATATAAAAAGATTTAATTCTGCTGTTGGTGGCACACTACTTTCACTCCAAGATTTAGAAGAACATTCTGCTGTTTTTTCTGGGGCATGGCTTGATGAGTGGGATAGACTTGATGAACATAATAATCAAAAAAAACTTTATACAGCAGATACATTTAACAGACTTAAATTAAAGGGTTTAAAAATTGCTGTGGTTTCACCAGAACTGCATGGCACTTCTCCAAGTCTTTTAGGGAACGAATCACATCCTGACGCTTTAACAAAAGAGGTCCTTACTGCAAGGATGCAAGAAATACTTTTATTACAACCCGATGCGTATTGCACTGACTACCCAGACCACGTAAAAAGCCTTTTAACAAAAACATAATTTCCTGTATACTTTACATATGAAAGTAGTAATTCCAATGGCTGGATTAGGTACAAGGTTTGCAAAAGTTGCTGACACGAACCCTGAGTACAAAAAACCTAAACCTTTTATTTCTGTAAAAGGAATCCCAATGGTGCGGTGGGCAACTGGTTCCCTTCCTTTTGTTGCAAGCAACAGCGCAGATTTAAAAGCAAAAGTATTGTATAAGGATTTAATTTTTATCGTTCTAAAAGAACATGACAAGGAACATAACCTTGTTCAAGGACTGTACGATATATATTCAAATGACATAAACGTAATAACCCTTGACGCCATCACTCGCGGTGCTGCAGAAACTGCACTGAAAGCAAAAGAATATGTTGACGAAAACGAGGAATTAATAGTAACAGATTCTGACCATTACTTCGACGGAACAAACTTAGAGACTGCTATAAACAACCGACATTCAGATACTGCGGGCATCATCCCTGTTTTTGTCGCTCGCAACGAAGGTATCCCGAAATGGAGTTATTCTCTTATTGAAAATGATTCAAACACAATCAACCAGGTCGGGGAAAAAGATCGCTCGCTTATGGAACAAGGAGCGCACGCTAACATTGGCTCATATTATTTTTCTAAAGCAAAATATTTTTTTGACACAGTTGAAGATTCAATCACACACAACAAACGCACTGGAGAAGAAGGAAAAGCTGAATTTTATGTTGCTCCCCTCTACCAAGAGCTAATAAACAAAGGTCATCGTGTTGAGGCTGCCATTATTCCTGAGGTTTGGGGTCTTGGTACCCCAAGTGATTTAGAATATTTTTTAGAAAGGTGTCCATTAGAAAAACCTTTACATTAGCAAAATGAAGAAAAAAATCGAAAAAGAATTATTGATAGTAATACCCATGGCTGGGATGGGCAAAGCTTTTGTTGAAGCTGGGTATGCTTTTCCAAAACCTTTAGTTGATATTGAAGGAAAGACTATGATTGAATTTGTAATTAACAATGTTAAACCCAGTATTCCTCATAAATTTATTTTTGTAGTACTGAAAGAACAGTATGACAAATTTGACTTTTACAATATTTTTAAAAATGCAACAAATAACTCGTTTGAGGTGGTTACTGTTGGTAATTCTACACAAGGGGCAGCCATCACTGCACTATCAGCTATTCAGCACATCGACTGTGATAATGAAGTTTTATTAGCAAACGCAGATCAATTCCTAGAATGTAAAATTGAAGATTTTATAAAAGAAGCTCGAAAGAAAAAAGTTGATGGGTATATTATGACTTTTAACTCAAGTCACCCTCGATGGAGTTATGTTAGAACTGATGAAAAAGGTCATGTTATTGAAGCTGCTGAAAAAAAAGTAATATCAAATCACGCAACCGTAGGTTTATATTATTACAAATCAGGAAAAATGCTGGTGTCGGCTCTCAAATCAATGGTTAAGAAAAACATCACTCACAACAATGAGTTCTATATCTGCCCAGCATTTAATGAAATAATCCTTCAAGGTGGCAACGTGGGAATTTTTGAAATCCCTGAAAAACAAATGTATGGAATGGGTACCCCTGAAGAACTGGTGTTGTTCCAAAAAGCTCTTTCTGAAAAGAAAATTACACTTAAAAAGTAAGCTAGATGGAAAAACTAAAAAATAAATGTATACGATACATTTCAAAAAAAGTTTTTTTTCTTTTTGAAAAGGTTGCCAAACGATATGTTACCATTATTTTAAGACCTAAATACGCAGTTAGTGTTTCCCCTCTTCTAAATTTTTCTAACGAAGAAAATAAAACTGCTATCCTTCTCCAAGGTCCTTTTTTTACTGTGGACAACTTTACAATTGAAACAATCAAATTGTATAAAAAACTTTTCCCGACCACGCAAGTTATTGTCTCTACTTGGAAGGAAGAATCTCCACTTTTATTACAAATAGCAGAGAAAGAAGGTGCAATTGTTGTACAGTCCGAAAAACCAAAAAACAGAGGGCCCCGAAACATAAACATGCAAATAGTGTCAACATATGAAGGACTTAAGATAGCAAAAAAAAATGATGCGGACTATGTAATAAAATCACGCACTGATCAAAGATTTTACTCTACTGAAATATTTCCATTTTTATCAACTCTTACTAAGACTTTCCCTTATATTGGGAAATTTCATAAACAAAAAGAAAGGATTGTTCTTTGTAGCCACGAAACTCTTAAATACAGATTGTACGGTGCAACAGATCAATTTCAATTTGGGAATATTGATGATTTACTTTTTTACTGGGGAGCATCTTTGGATGAAAGGCTACCAGGTGTCGGTAATACTGATATAACAGTACGTGATTATGCAAAAAGTAAACTTGCAGAGACATACCTTGAATCAAACTACCTAGAAAGAATAGGTAGACAATTAAACTGGACGATTAAAGACTCTTGGAATGCATACGCAGAACATTTTATAGTAGTAGACAAAAGAACTATTGACTTATATTGGCCGAAATATGACCACTATAGAGAAGATAGGCTCACTTCATATCAGGCAAGTACGACTGATTACCTAACATTTAAAGATTGGTTTTTACTCTATAATAATTTTCCAAATAGTTGTCCTGAAAACATCCTTGATTTACCTTTCAGTTCGGAAATCCCTGAAGCACACGTACGATAAGTGTTGTCACTTGGGCTATTTTTCTTCCTTAATAGCCAATACCACAAATTATTTTTTTTAAGCAGACTTCGTAGGACAAGGTAGTTAAACCAATACATATGACCTTTGTTTGGTTTGTTATTCTCAGGCACCACTCCTCTGAGTGTCTGTAGTCGAGCAGGGAGAGAACTGAAATTTGGTACGCTTATAAGAACATATTGCTTGGAAACTCTCACCATTTCAGAAAGTATTTTTTCAGGTTCAAGAGTGTGCTCAAGCACATCAAGGGCAGAAACAACATCAAACGAATCATCCTTGTAAGGAAGCAAACCATTTGCATCTGCCAATGTACACGCGACATTTAATTTTCTTTCTTTTATTCTGCTTAATGCCACCTCTGATAAATCACTCCCCGACAAAGAAATGGTAGGAAATTTCTCTTGGACAAGAGAAAGAAAAGTCCCTTCCCCACAGCCCACATCTAACAAACTTATAACGTCTGCAGGAATCAGCTCAAGCGCTGTTCTGTGACGATGTTCAATCTTCTGATCCGCTGTAGACCATCTCAAATTTTCAAAACCGTGTGCAGGATTTTTTTCAATCATATCTTTTTATTTTGTTCCAACAATAAAATACCCCAATGCATAATATTTTCTTTTTTGCTTACTCCCTTTTTTTCGTACTGCGTACATAATCGAATCCAACATATATACAACAGGTCTCAACACGTACGTAAGCACCCTAAGTGACTTAGGAAGTAATCGCTCAACAAAATGAAAGCAAACTGTGAAAACTCCAGTTCCAAGTGATTGGATATATATTTCAGACATACTGTTGTCTTCAAGCATTTTTCGTATTGACTCTTCGGTAAACCGCCAATAATCACTTGGCGAAGGAGAACCACAGCATCGTATGAGGAATCAGGAAATGGAATAGGTGTTTGTTCCAGATTATGAAGTACATCACATCCAGTACTAGCATCAAAATTTACCGATGTAACTACAAAATCACCTTGAGCTAGTTTTAAATATTCAGAATTTTTTACTCCTCCTAAATCAAGAACTTTTCCAGTAAGTGAAAGGGTTTTATATAGTTTTGTCTCCTCTGTCCGAAGAATTGATTCAAGTTTTAACATACTCTTTGTTACTATATTGGTATTGCTACAAATGTATCATTCTTTTCCAGAAATGAATCAATGGTGTCAATTATCACTAAGTCTCCCGTAAGTGTCTCTAAACGGTACTGGTTACTAAATAAATATGATGCAATATCTATATGAGTATAAGGATATGCCTTAAGGTTTGATGGTTCAATTTCCAAATAGATAATTGGTTTAACTTCTTTCAAAAATTCACTTGCACCACGAAGAACAAAAAGCTCAGCACCTTCTGTATCTATTTTGACCACATCAATATGTGGCTTCCCTGCATTCTTCCACCACTCATCAATGGTAGATGTCTGCACTTCAATTTGTACAGTTTTCTCTCCTCTTCCTGTATCAAGTAACCCGTCTTTTGCTTGGTCTCGTGTTAAGTGCGTATAGAAAGTCTGTGTACCTGCTTTCTCAGCTAAAGCAATTTTATGTAGCTCAACATTCTTATCTAAGTGATTTGCCTCAATTGTTTTTTGTAAAAGATTTGCCTGCACTGGACCAGGCTCAAAAGCATAAATATAACTATTAGGAACTTTCTCGAGTACGTAGGATGTAACAAGTCCTACGTTTGCCCCAATATCCATCAAAACTGATTTTTCTTTTTTCTGTAATGTATTAACGATATGAACACACATTTCCTCTTCATACACTTTTTCACTTTTCAAACGAGCAATGACCGAGTTCCCTCTGTTATAAAACAGAGTGATTCCCGAATATGAAATCGTTTGTTCCTTTTTTTTAAATTTTTCAAGTAGGATATGTAAAAATATCCATACCTTACGGATAAAGTCCCAAAATGGTTTTGGTATATGACTTTTAATTTTTTCTTTAATTTTGCGCATGGTATCAAATATTTTTACAAATGGACTTCACTACTTCTTTCGGACTAAAGTTTTCTTCATAAAGAACATACCCTGTTTCAGATAAATCCCTTCTCAATCTTGAATCTTTATACAACTGCATTATTTTATCAGCCAAGTCACCTTTGTCCTCAGGGTTTACCATTAAGCAATGCACTCCTTCTTCTAATATCTCCTGCACTCCACCTGTACGAGCAGTAACATAGGTGAGCTTCATAGCAAGCGACTCGTACGCTTTGTGAGGTACGGTACGTTCAAGTCTCTCATGATTTGCAAACTGACCTAAAGAAACATGGCATTTTTGCATCAAAGTCACAAGCTCATCGAATGGTAACTGTTTGCCAACATATTTTATATTTCGGGGTTTTTCTTCTTTAAGAGTATTTTCAAATTCCCGCATTGCCTCATTACACCCATATCCTATGATGAGAAAATCAATATCTTCGTTTTCAAGTAGCTTCGCTGCTTTCACAATTGTAGGTACTCCCGCTTCACTCATTATTCGCCCTCTAAAAAGCACCGTAAATTTTTCATACTTTTCGACACTCTCGTCATACTTAAAAATGGAGTCGTCAACCCCAGTATATACCGTCACCAACTTTTCACTTTTCACTTGTAACTCTTTACTAAAATACTCTTTTTGCTTATCAGTCTCAACAAGTACTTTGTCTGCAAAGTGAGTAGCGACCCAATCAACAGAACGTACGTATAAAATTCTAAAAGGGATTTCTTTTAAAGCATCACGTGAAAGTATCTCTGTTTCGTAAAAAGAGCACAACGCATCAAAAATAACCGGCTTATCCGAGAGCATCTTTGCAAGTGGCACAGTCACATACCCCCCGTACCCCACTATCAATACATCATACATCCCTTTAAATTTTTTGTGTTTTTTATACAGATTCCAATATTTCTTTATTCCCTTACTTCTATCCACACACAAGAGTACCTCCACTCCATTTTGTCGCAAACCATCCACATAGATCTTATTACGTGATAGTTGCACATCTATATTTCCAAAATAGAGAACGGTTTTCATACTTAAATCATTTTATTTGATTACCGTAAACGACTCTTGATATTTCTCAAAATTCCACAAATGCCATGGGCGTATATCAAACTCATCGTTTGGATTTTCTTTTGCAATATCATCACCAGCTTTAGCCCCAGCATGTTTTATAATGTGGTCGTATTTCTCTTGTAACTCACTCGTTAATTCCTCACTAGTGTGAATATAGTATACTTTGAGAGGTTTAATTTCTTCGGGAGGATTAAGGGTTAGTATATACTGCCACAAATCATATCCTTTCTTATTATACCGTGCTATATAATCTTCATACGCACTATGGGTATGCACGTACCCCAGAGGCCAGCCTTTTATTACTAAAGTCTTTGTGTTTGGGTCTTCTGCTTGCCACTCATGAATTTGTGATATGACTTCCCTCCTTTCAGGTGGGCCCACTAGAATCATCCTTTGCCACAATACAATCTGTAAGCAGTTGATGATAAATGAAAGTACTACTAGAACAGTAGCAAGTCGTACAGACTTATCCTTCCATCCATATACTTGGTACGCTTCATAAAACAAAGCATACACAAAGAGTGTTAGTAACACAGACACAGGGAATATATATCTTGTCTCATGGTGATCGAGCGAGCTGAAAATAGCATAATTCACCACTGCGGGAACAAGAAACACCCAAGGGAGAATGCTCTTGTAAATCATCTCTCGAAAATGCACTGTTAGTACAATAAAACCTCCAAGGATTAAGAAGAAATTATTAACCAACAGTACCTTTGTATAAAAAATTAAACTTAGAAATGGGTTTAAGCTAGATTCTATGTTTGGAACAGGAGATATGGCACCAAGAGGAGAAACCACACCAGCACCTACTAAACCAAGGACTCTAAGGAATGCATATGGATGCCACCAAACCATTACCGCACATCCAAGAAGTACAATGAGTGCATGTATCAGGAACTCTTTTAACAATTTCCATTGCTTCTCCTTAAACCATACCAACAAAAACGGTACCCAGAAGACGAGGAAAACGATGCCTGAGTAGCTAATGCCAAAAACAAAAATTGTTAAAACGGTTTGGGCAGACCACAGAAGTGCACGTTTTTCTTTTGACTCAAATATTCTTATTCCAAAGTAAATCTGCCATAAAATAATGACCACAATAAAAATCCAATGCCTAAAAAAGTTAGCATATTCAAAATAAAGATAATTTCCAGCAAGTAAGAACGAAGCAATGAAAGGCGCCAATTGATTTCTTGAGCGGTTGACCGTTTTTGTGTCAAAAATCAAATAGACAGCTAGAAGGCCTAGGAAGCCACCACACACAGCTATAACACGTGCCCACTGCAATATACCCCCCCAGTCCCAAACGATAAAATCTTTATACGATTCTCCTCCAGCCACAGCTCCTTTTAGTAGATTGATAGAATAATCAGCAACAACAGCAGGAAGAGCAAGTAAGGCTAGTACTGGTCCGTAATAGAGTGTGTTTTGGTTTTTTAGACCTAGAATACTTCTATCTTTAAGCATGTGAAGTGCTCCATTAATCGGAGACTGTTCATCAGCGGTCATATAGGATACGTGAAGTGGAGTATCCTGAGTACCATAAAAAATACCAGGGAGGTGTAAGACTAACCAAAAAGACAGCGTCCCGAGTAAAGCAAGTGATATTGATGTGTATGTCTTTTTTTTAAGCATGTTTGATATCTATGTTTCAAAATCTATTTTTATAAAAAGTAATTAATTCTAAAAAACCGCCGATACACGCCGTCGACACTTGAAGTGAGAAAACAGAGAGTGAAAGAATTAAACCTTGCTCAGGTGGCACATTGAATTGTAACAGAAAATACACAAACAACCCTTCCCTTACCCCAAGACCTGCAACAGTGATAGGTAGCATAACGGCCAACGATACAACTCCAAATATCCAAAAGTAATTTTGAATTGGTATATGAATATTAAGTCCTATCGCAAAAATTATTATTATTAAAACTGCAAGTGCTTGGAATAGAACAGCCAAAAAAAGACTCACGAGTAGTGTTTTGGGGTTACTAGAGTATTGTTTAAAACCTTCAAATACTTCTTTAATAAAGACAAAAATTTTTTCAAAATTTAAAAATCTTACCTCAAATTTTTGTAAAAGTTTTTGTGTTTTTTGATGAATATAATCATTACTAATAAATACAAAAATAGTTACAAAAATTAATGATAATAAGATAATGCTACCAATCCATGTATTTTTCTCAGGTAAGTCAGTAAGCAGTAAACCAAAAATAGTCACAAACATCACCCCCATTAGCCCAATAATTTTATCAACAGCAATAGATGCTGTGACTTTACCTCCATATCCACCACTTCCTCTACTTGCCCTGTAGGCTTTTGCTATTTCCCCAGTAATTTGTCCTGGTAAAATCATTGCGTAAAACTGACCCACAAAGGAAAACTTCAATAAGCTTATGTATGAAAATGTTGGTAACAATATCTTCCACCTTAATGCGGAAACTCCTGTTGCAAACAAATGAATGCATACTGCCAAAAAAACAACTTTTAGAGGATAAACTGTTATAGTTTCTATAATTACTGATAGTGAAACTTTGTAGACCAAAGATCCTACAAGTAAAAGCGAGAAAAAAAACCTTAAAAATAAACTTGTGATTGTAACTTTTTTTTTCATAACTACACTGTCGGTACTTTTTTCCTAATTGTAATTATAAGGGGTGAATGAGATTTGATAACTAAAAGTATTTTACTCACCAACCAAACAAGTTTACTTTCTCTTAAAAAAGTAAGAATTTTTTGAACCTTAGTTAACCCTGCATACGGAACAAAATCACCTGTATTCATTCTTTCATAAAACACCTCCTCTCCGGTACTTACAACCTCGATAGTCTTTGTATCTTTGTACGGTTTTAAATATTTTTGAACAGAAAAGAAGTTTAAATTTGTACGAAGTGTATCTGCATAGGAAGGATCTTTTTTTAACACATATTTAAGCCAAAACTTCCAAACTTTTATTGGGGTGTACGGTAAGTACCAACATGCATAATGACCTTCATAAAAAGATCCATAGTTTGGAATAACTATTTGAATTAAACCGCCAGGTTTACATACTCTTATAGCTTCTGAGAAAGATTTTTCAGGATCATTTACATGTTCAAAAACATTAGTTGAATACACAATATCGAAAGAATCATTTTCAAATGGCAAATCCTCAGCTATGCCACATTTGATTCTTGAAGTATCAACATTATTCGATTTCAAAATTTCTTGAGAGGTTTCAAATGAACCTCCAAAACCTACCGCAGATGGCTCTACCCCGTATACATCAGCTTTATAATCTAATACTCCTACAGCAACAAAAAGTCCGTACCCTGAACCAATCTCTAAAACCTTTTTTTTAGTGAAAGGTTCTCTAAGAAATCGTTCAATAATCTTAACCTGATCGTGCACCTTACTTGTCGATAGAACATCTTTAGTGATTTTATCTTTCTCTACATTACTTAAGCCTGCATAGTAAATACCATAGGTTTCAGAAACTTTATCTACAATATCTTCTTTTATTACAACCAAGCTCATTTTATTTCTTCAAGCTTAAATCAATATACGTTTTTGCAACATTTTTCCATTGAAAAATCTCAGCTCTAATTCTTGAATTCTGCTTATACTTTGATAATAACTTTCTATCATCACATAACAAAATTATTGCACTAATTAATTCATTTTTTTCTGTAATCAATTCTCCATTAATGTTATTAACAACTAGCTCGTCATTTCCAGGAATTTTGGTTGCAATAATAGCTAAACCTGATGCCATCGCTTCTAAAACAGCGTTTGGCATTCCCTCGTCTAAAGAAGGAAACAAGAAAATATCATGTTTTTGATATTCAGAAATTAACCTTTCTCTATCCATCCATCCCAAAAACTGGCACGATTCATTTATCCCTAAATAATTAGCTTGTTCTTGTAGTGTTTTCTTAAGCGGACCATCTCCCACTATTGTAAACTTAAAATCTATCTTGGGTCTTTTTTCCTTAACCTCTGCTAACGCAAGTAAAGCATTATCTAAACCTTTTTGAACTGACAACCTTCCAACAAACAGAAAAGAAACCACTAGGCCATTAGTTTGTTCTTTGATTATTTTTGGAAAAAATTTAACCGTATCTATTCCGTTTGGAATATATTTCACTTTTTTATTAATCTTTTTTGCAGTCTTAGTGGCAAGTTTTTGTAAACCTTTACTATTTGCCACTATTGAGTCCGCATTTACCCAAACAAGTTTGGTTATAGGGTTAGTTAGAAAATGATGTAGTGCAAGTGACGAAGGAAGGAAACCTGGAACATCACCACCGCGTAAAGAAACAATATATTTTAATCCAAATCTCTTTCGTAGATACAAAGCAACAATGCCCGAAGGAATTGAAAAAAAAGAAATTATATATTCCGAAGAATTTCTATGTGTTTTTTTTGAAAAGAAAAGTATAGCCCAAAAAATATACGACAACATTTCTAAAATATTTGAGCCTTCTTTTTTCTTTCTTCTTGATTTTAGACGAATTACTGTGTACCCATCCACGTATTCTTTTTCAGGCTGTCCTTCAAACCAAGTCGTCACAACTCTTACCTCATGCCCAAGAAGTGCGAGTTCTTTTGCAATCGCCTGAGTCGCAGTTCCAGCCCCCCCACCAAGAGGAGGGAATTCATAATTTAACAAAAGGAAGTTACTCATATTTTTGAAACTATAATCGTACAGTAATTCACATCAATATATTCATTGTCTTTCTCATAATCCTTACTAATATAATTTTTAATTTCTTCGAACTTTTTACTGTCTCTCTGTATTTCTAAAACCTCTGTATTAAAACCAAGTTTCTTAAACATTCTAAGATGGTCGTAAAGACGCCACCCTGGTAAATTCCTAGGATTTAAGAATCTGTTCCATGTATTTTTATTGAAAACAAGTAAGTGATAAGGATATTTGAAAAAATGATCAAGGTATCCAACAAAATGAATTTGCACACCCCCCTTTTTAAGACAGACACTTATTTTTTGAAAAAGACCAATTGAATCAATTACATGTTCAAGTACATGATTTGAAATAACAACATCAAAAACTTGTTCATTTTTTGCTTCGTCAAGGGACTGGATTCTTTTTACTTTTGAGATAATTTCATTTTTCTTTAATGCATACTTAGTACAAATTTTTTCAAGCATGACATCATCGTTTTTTTTATCAAAAGGCATAAATGGTTCATAGCATGTAATCTCTTTATACCCTAACCTTGCTAACTCATAAGCTACTGCATTGGTCGCACCTGCTCCTATCTCAAGTATTGAAAGTTCTTTTGTTGTCTTTAGTTTTCTTAAAATATTGTCATATTTTAAGGCAACTGCTGAGGAGTCAACTCTGTTGTGATTTACTTTATAGTACGGAATGTACGCACCAATAACATCCAAAACATTCTCTGTAAAAAGATACTTCCTTACAATTCGTAGAGGAATATATTCAAAAAAAGATATTAGTAAACTTAATTTTTTAAACATATTTAGTTTCATTTTCTCTTCCTAACGGACATATAAAAGAATGTCTTGCGATTGTGTTTTATATAATTTGAAATTACTTAGTGAAGTGTTGAGTATGTATTTTTTTTCTTTTTTTTCAAAAAAACTTAAAAAGTCAGAAAAATTCTCCTTATTTAGAAGATTATGGTGATATTCAATGAAAAGTTCAGAAATATTTTTTAACAAACCTGCCTCAGTAATTTTTTTCATTACAACGTATTCTGCGCCTTCAATATCCATTTTAAGGATGTCAACTTCTTTTGAACCTAAAAAATTAGCAAAATCGATAGACGGAACCTTATTCCCAACCGAACACAACTCCCCCACTCGTTCCTTCATGGTGCTCATTTTTAGAGAACCTAATCTATTTACATCCGAATAAAAATTAATTGAACCATCTTTATCTGATACAGCTTTATTAATTAAATTAATATTTAACAATTTATTGTTTTTTATATTTATTTCAAGAAGTTCAAAAGTTTTTTTATCAGGTTCAAAAGACTCAATCTTAACGTCCGGCCATAACCATTTAAAATACAATGTTGCCATTCCAATATTTGCCCCGCAATCAATAATTAATTTTGGAGATTGATCTGAATAATATGTACCGAGAACAAATATCTCTCTAAATAAGTAGTAAAAACTGTAGAAATTAAATGTCTCCACTTGGAAGGATAGAAAAGATACTTTTTTAATGTTTAAAAACTTACCAACGGAATGCTGAATGATTGTGATTTTTATATAGGCAAAAAGAAGTTGTAGCTTTTTTTTGCCTATATAAGGACTGTTTAAAATCACACCAAAATCCGTTGTGACTGTTAAAAAAACATTTAAAATCCTTATTAAATATGGCATGTAGTTTTAAGTATACCAGAGTTTCCTACCTCACCGTTTTCCCCATCCATCTCTTCCACCAGAGCACGAAAACAAGAAGTGTCCAGAGTTGTTTACGATTGTCACACTTTCCCTCCACATGGTCCGCTAGGAGTTTACTAACGTACTCTGTATTAAAAATCCCTATCGTATCCAGTGAGTCTCTTCCAAGGTGTTCCTCAAGCATGGGACGCATCTCACCTTTCATCCATGCCCCTATAGGTATTCCGAAACCCTTTTTCTTTCGATAAATGATTTCTCTGGGCAACTTCCCTTCCATAAGTTTTTTCAAAATATACTTTCGCTCAGTTCTCCGCAGTTTAAAGTTCCACGGCATATGGTTCGCCAAGTCCACCACAAGTGTATCAAGGAAAGGTGCACGCACCTCAAGCGCATGCATCATACTCGCACGATCCACCTTGACCAACACTTGGTCCATCATGTACATGCGTTCATACACCAGCCCTAATCTGTCGAATGTATCCCGTGAGTCTGCTTCTCTCAGGTATCGATCTATATCCTCATACACATTTTTGTGTCCAACAGCCTCCCACACTTCTTTGTTAAAAAGGTTTCTCCTATCATCTACTCCGTACGCACCAAGCCAGCGCTGGTTGCGATAGTCTGGGTTACCTTCAAAATCCTTCGTTGACTTTTTGAGTTTAAAATCAAGACTCATGTTGCTATGAGAGGTCGGGAGCATGCGCACACTTTTTGCCAACACTTTTCGTATAAACGAAGGCACCTTTTCATACAGCCCAGCTAAGCGATGTGCCAAGAAAGTATCGTATCCACAGAAGAGTTCATCGCCACCATCTCCTCCGAGTGCCACGGTGACATGCTCGCGTGTAAAACGCGAAAGTAAGTAGGTGGGAATTATCGACGAGTCCGCTACAGGCTCATCAAGGTACTCGCCTATCTCAGGAATAAGCTTCAAGCAGTCCTCCACAGATAGTATTTCTTCATGGTGCTCTGTACCCAGATGCTCTGCCACTTGCCGAGCATACGTAGACTCGTCAAAGGACTTTTCCTTAAAGCCTATTGAGAATGTTTTCACTTTTTGTTTGCTCGTCTTCGTCGCGTAGTACGCTACTGCGCTACTGTCGATGCCTCCCGAGAGGAATATGCCCAGTGGCACATCTGCCTCAAGTCTACTTGCTACTGCTTTTGTAAGTGCTGTATCAAGCTCGTCTTTGGCATCTTCAAACGAGGTACTTTTGGGTAGGAATGTTGGTTTCCAGAACGTACTCTTGCGAACAGTTTTTCCGTTCCATACGAGCGTTGTAGCAGGCTCAAGCTTCCACGTGTCCTTGAAAATAGTGTACGGCGTAGGCACATACTCATACTGAAAGTATTTATTTACAGACACTAAATCCACCTCGCGAACAAAGCTCGGGTGTGCCATGAGTGCCTTAAGCTCGGAACCAAAGAGGAGTGTCCCCTCTTGTAGGCTCCAGTACAGAGGCTTTTTACCCATACGGTCACGCGCAAGGAAAAGCAAATCTTTTTTTACATCATATAGCGCTATAGCAAACATTCCCTCAAGTTTTGAAAACACTTCTTCCCCCACTTCTTCATATAGATGAACGATAACTTCGGTGTCACTTTTCCCAATAAAGGTATGCTTGTTTTTTAACTCCTTCCGAAGTTCGTGATGGTTGTAAATCTCCCCGTTAAAAACAATCCAGACATCTTCTTTTTCGTTTGCCATTGGCTGGTGCCCTGCTGGAGAAAGGTCGACTATGGAAAGACGTCGTTGTGCAATACCTATCGAGGTATATTTTTTTTGAAATACTTTCAAACCAGCGTCGTCTGGTCCACGATGTTTGAGTGAGATGTTCATGCTCTCTAGCGTGGTCTCATTTCCCTTCCCACTGTATCCCGCAATGCCACACATACACACTACTTGTTTAAGATTTCTACAATTTCGTATGGGGTCTTGTTTTGAGACTCGTAGTACACTCGCATGAGCATTTCCGCGATAACACCCATGGCAAGGAGCTGTACACCGACAATAATCAAGAGTGCAGAAAAGATAGGTAGTGGCGTTTCGACAAAACTACGCAAATCCAACAGCTTAAGCACAACAGCGGTTGTGCCGGCAAGTACCCCAAAGAAAAAGGAGACGAATCCAACACCGCCAAAAAAGTGCATCGGTCGGTTCATATACTTGTGAAGAAACTTCACTACTATCAAATCGAGGAGCACTTTGTAGACACGTCCTAAGCCATACTTTGTCGTACCGTATGTGCGAGGTCTGTGGTGTACCTCTATTTCTGTTATTTTTCCTCCTACTGCACTTGCATACATAGGAATAAAACGGTGCATCTCACCGTACAACTGTATTCCTTGTATTACCTCTCTGCGAAAGGCTTTCATGGTGCACCCATAGTCGTGCACGTGCACGCCGGTTATCTTTCGAATGAGTGCGTTTGCAATAAGTGAAGGTATTTTCCGAGTAACAAAGGTGTCTTTTCTGTCTTTTCGCCAACCACATACAACGTCTTTTCCCTCATCTATTTTTTTTAAAAAGTTTGGTATATCAGCTGGGTCATTCTGTAGGTCAGCGTCCATAGGTATAACAATGTCTCCTGATGCCATTTTCATTCCTGCAGCCATAGCAGCCGTTTGTCCACAGTTAAAGCGAAACCGTAGTATCTTCACATTTTTGTCTTGCTCTGCAATCTTAGTAAGCTCTGCAAAACTTCTATCTCGCGAACCATCATCAACAGCCAGTACCTCGTACACTATATTGTTTTTTTCACATACCTCCTTTATCTCTTTGTAGAGAATAGGAATGTTTTTTTCTTCATTATATATAGGCAACACTATTGAAACTTTCATCCCGTTAGAGACAGGACACGTGTGTCCATTTGTAGATTTACTGGTAATTGTGTTATGCATGTTTGTTTTTTATTCAAAACGACTTTCCGGTACT
>Ga0075948_109_pt1 | contig 27036 bp, 23 predicted proteins | sample RifGroA2_FD_68012 | JGI IMG/M metagenome (GOLD analysis project Ga0075948, IMG submission 68012) | Parcubacteria bacterium GW2011_GWA2_43_11 | reverse complement strand
TAATCTAACCGACGCTCCGCCACGGCGGGGCTGTCTCTAACGGGATGCGTCCCGTTAGAGACTATACTTTTGATATATTTTGAGTGTAGTGAGTAGTATGAATAGTAGTTCACAAAACAACATTATCAACATAACCGACGGTCACTTTGTGACCTGTCTCTAACGGGATGCGTCGAACAAAACCAATTCCAAAAAAGTTGCTACGTGTGAAGCGGTCCAAATCAGGACTTGGACTTTTTGCTGACGATACAATTGCTCCCGGAATGTACATTGAATACACAGGAACATTAATCTCTACAAAAAAAGCAAACACTATGCATGGGGCTCGGTACCTATTCGAAATAAATAAGGTGTGGACGATAAATGGATCTAGTCGAAATAATCTTGCCCGATACATAAACCACTCCTGTACACCAAACTGTGAGTCAGTGTTAGATGGAACCCATGTCTATATCAAAACACTCCAAGAACTTCACCAAAGTGAAGAACTGGTTTACGATTATGGTGAAGAATATTTTGAGGAGTTTATACAACCCAATGGGTGCAATTGCGCAAAGTGTTTTCAAAGGAAGTAGAAATAGCTAACCTCGATAGGACTTACGGAAACGGATGTAGTTCGAGGCGCACAAACAAAACGGAACGAGTTGTATGAACAATACTACGAGAGACATTTTGTGCGGTGCAACGAAGAAATGCGACCAATTTTTCTTACGACTGAAAGGAGTTAGAAAAATGAAGTACTCCTGTGGTGCGCCGTTTACGTAAGTTCTCACTAGAGGATACCAAACATAGTCCCTAGATAAAACAATCCAATCGTCATCAAAATAAGTGCTTCCGCAAGTACAGCGTGTTTGGTAAACGCACCACTCATCATCCACAGCTTAAGCCGGTAGGCAGCTATTCCAAAGATTACGATTTCATCAAGCATGTAAAACAGCACAAAGAGAGCAATGTGAGCGAGATAGGCGACCGTGCTTAATCCTGCATCTGCGAGCATACCCGCAAAGACGACCGGTACCGCTGCTGAACAAGGGAACTCAACGACCGCAACGACCACAGCGAAGAGGAGTACCATTCCGAGAATGCCGAGAAGTTTTGTGTTGTTTTCAAATGCATTACCAGTACGTTGCATAAGGGTATTGATGAGTTTTGATTCTTGAAACTCACACTGCGGACCCTGCTTACGCATACGGAAGTACTCCTTGAAAAAATATATTCCTCCCCCAAATGCTATCAACGCTACTGCAACTTTCATAAAGTTGATAAGACCACTGAACAATTCAAATATGTGGTACCACGCAACAATGAGGGCACCGTAGACAAGGGCGGTTGTAACGATAAACGTACCGCCAAACAGGAGGATAGATTTTCTTCTTTGTAGTTTAAGGGAAAGACCTATAATAAGAACCAAAGCACCAAGTGAACACACATTAAAACCGTCTAAAAATCCCAGAAGGATGGCAAGTACCGGTAGTGAAAAAACCTCTTGACTGATACTTCCAAAGAAAGGTACCGGGAAAGATGTCGGCTGTCCGGACTCAGTCCCCTCTATACCCATTGCTGCTCGTACTGCACGTTCTATTTCCACACCTGTAGTGCGTTCATTGTCATACCCTACAAAATATTGTTCACCCACAAATGTAAGCGGGACATTCCCAAGGTATCGTTCTGCATCATGCTCTGCAGCGAGTTGTCGCATGAGTGGTGTATATGTTGGGTCAGAAACCTCATATCTCAGTATCGTAAGCTCTGGATACTTTTTTTCTAGTATATCAAGAAACTTTTGCTCTTCACGGCAATGTGGGCAGGTGACACTATGAAAAAAGTACAGTGTCGTCGCATCTTTCTCGACAAGCTCGTTCTCTGAAGTAAGAGTATCACTAGCTACACCATCCGTCCCTCCTGTATCCGTTTGTGCAAAGGTACTCCAAAACGGTACCAGTAAAAAGGCAAAAACAATGACGAGCAGATTTTTATAATTTTTTTTCATATAATTTTTACTTCAGGAATACTAGTACTATTACTAGTATTCCTACTAGTAATAGTTTTGCTAAACAATACTTGAATGAATCACGTAGCCAATGCTATACGCAAGTATTGCAGCTACACCTCCCACTATAAACATTTCCAGTCCAGAAATAAAGAAACCTCGTTTAGTCACTATTGTACGAGAACCACCCACAAAAAAGAATGCTATCCCCGCAGCAAATGCAGATATTATAAACTCATGTCCTGCCGCACTAGCACTTATAAATGGAATGAGTGGTATAGAACCAGCAAGCACAAACGCACCAAATGTTGTGAGCGATCGACTCAATGCATCAGAGTTTCTGTTTTTCCAGAAACTTGTAAGCCGCTGCACATCTTCTGCAGTGCGAATTGAAAGAAAACTTGAGGCCCCCATAGAAAACCCATCTGCAATAAGGTTTGCAAGCCCCAAAATAATAATGGCTTCACCTCCAAGCGTTGCCCCTGTTGCACTTGAAATGACAGCAAACGTCGTAATAATACCGTCGTTTGCACCATACACGGCTTCATCAAGGTAATCTCCAAGTTTAATTGTCCTCCGCAACATGAACATTTATGTGTAGTATATAACATTTCAATAGTCTAACCCAGTGTCCCGCACACATTGTAATGTGTGCGGGTAGTGGAGGTTGTTGGGGTAGGTTTTGGAGTTATGTACAGCATGTCGTGCTTAATAGTAATAAATTTGATACGATATACTATACTGAATAAATGATTGAAATGGTTCGACATCACCTAAGGAAACATAAATATAAAATTGCGGTTGGTGTCCCGATGGTCTTTTTGCTTGCTTCATCACTTTCTCTTGTCCGAGACCCGGAAGAAATGTGTATTGTCCCCACTGACAACAGGTACGTAGAAGTTGGTGAACAAGTAACACTTGAGGTTATTGCTGATGCAGATACACCTATCAATGTAATCAGTGCCACCATCGTGACACCACCTTCAATGACGATACAGAACATATCACGAGAGGAATCAATCATTGACCTATGGTCTGATGAGCCCGTAGCTTCTGCTGATGGTAAGGTTCATTTTTCGGGAGGTATTATACGTGATACTGGTTTTCTGGGCAGTGGACTCGTACTTACGCTTACTGTGATACCTACCGAGGCGGGTGAAGCGAAAATATTCTTTGAAGATACAACAATGCTCGCACATGATGGAACAGGTATGGAGGTAGCGTGCAGTGAAAACCCTATCGTGCTCTCCGTCCGACCCGAATCCTTTCCCAACCCTGATGTAAATGGCGACAAACATGTAAATCTTTTTGATTTTGGTCTTGTCTCTGCCCGGCTGTTTATGGCATACAACCGTTCATACGATTTAAACCTTGATGGAAAGATAACTATTACTGACATTGCGGTTTTGATTTCTAACATTTCTAGCGGAAGTAGACTTGGTTCACTCGCTCTTTTGTGGGAGCAATAATATTTTTATTGAATTGCACCACAACACCTCCCCAGTACTACCCTTTTCCTCTCCTTGTTCTATCATTGACTTATGCAGAAAGAATACTAGTATATTTCAAGAGAATACTTGTAGTACTCAACAGTCCCAAAGGCCAATTTGGTCAAAACCTGAACAGGAGGTGAAACAATGCTTACGGAAAAATTTTGGAGGAGTCTTATGCTCCTACTGTCAGTTTTCGCGGTCACCACACTCAGTGGGTGTGCTGCAGTACAAGGTGATGGAAACATCATTAGCCATCCCCATACAGTGACAATCCCTGAAAGTATGTCTGATGAGGATAGGGATATCCTCGTCCGCTGTGTTACAGCGGAAAGTACTGATCGTGAAAAAAAAGGCCTTGTCGGAATAGAGCTCAAAGAAGAACCGACAAGATCTGAGAAGTTGCTGAATAAAATGATGTTTTTTAATTCAGCACCGATAAGATTAATAATTGACGGGAAGAATCAAATTGCCCAGGAAAAAGATCGCCAAGAAATCGACCGACACATCCGGAAGTGCGTTGCGAAGACACGCCAGCAACAGTAACGTGTTGAAAAAATTACGGTCATTATATTACTATACTTAACTGTGTAGAACCAACCCCTTCCCCTCACAAGGAAGGGGTTGAACTTATTAAAAAAACTGTACCAATAAAAATGTTTACAAACGCACTGTATGTGTACCCTCGCCTACTGACTCTCCTTTGATCTTATTTCGATATGTTTCAAACGAACCTTCTACAGTGCGCATACGTAGTACAGGTTCTTCTTTACACTGCACAGTTTCTATATCTTCAATCTCATCAGTAATATGACGTTCAATTTTATTAAGTCGTTTCGATAAATCATCAAAAATACGCATCTCTTCCCGAGTCAATTCACGTGATTGGTTTGCTTTTTCAAGCATACCTATTTGATTTGTCAGTTCCTTCCGTAGTTTTTTAAATTCATCACGAGCAACATGGTACGCATCACCTGTTTCCTTTTGCACCCGATGTCGGTACCCTCGAAGCCAGGAATAGCCAAGCCACAGTGTAAGCACCAAAAGCAGGATTAGTCCTATAAGTGGTACAAGGATAGACAGATATGTAACCGCCGTAGTGCCAAACAAGATAATAGATGGCTGAGTGACCTCTATTGAACGCTTCACTGAGTTCGGACTTTTGGCTCCCCGCTTATCGGTCACAGTAAACCACAAAGTATACTTACCCGCTTTAGCTGCGTCCGTAATGATAACGGTGAAATTACCTTCTGCATCAGTAGAGGTAATTTTCTCTGTTGCTTCGTCCTCATTGTGTGAAATGTATACGGTAACTTCTGCATCAGGATACGAAACACCTTGTATGGTAATAGTGTCCCCCGTAAGCACTCTCTCGGGGACACTTTCATTTTTTAATATTGGTGATTCGAGTGATTTGACGAGAAAGAGCAAATCGGTAGATGTGCTGTTTCCTACAAGATCGTATGCTTTGACCGTAAGGATATGCTCACCTGGGGTAAGTCCTGTAGGGTTATAGATACCATTTTCAGGTCGTTCCCATATTTGCGTAGCCTCGCCGTCTATACTTACCTCATACTTTCCAATTCCTGAGAAAATGTCGGATGAATCTATAACAAAACCAACGCGGGGGTCAGCAGCATCCTCTCGTTCGGCTTCTCGTATGAGTACAAAGCTTGGTGGAGATACATCCACATTGAGTGGGTACGTAATCACTGATCCCCACGAATCTTTGATTTTAAACTGTAACAAAAAATAATTTTTTCCCTCTGGAATGCTAAAAAGTGTTGCCGAGTTAAGAAGTGTTGGATACACCTTCGTGGGTGTTGCATCTTTTTTTTCACTTACTAGCGTTCGCATTTCTGTTGCTCCACTTGGTAGAGTCCAGCTTAATTTTACGGATGTCGTACCAAACCATTCCGTGTCAGGAATGGGGAGTGGTGTTATTTCAAAAGTTTCTTGTGCAGACGCAAAAGGAACTCCCGCTACCACAGACTCCTTTGGAATAAAGGTGTAGTTTGCCACATGAAGCCCTGAGAGGATATTTGCCAAATCAGCAACCGAAGCCCCGAGTGCTATAGGCGGTGTCGCACTGCCACTGGCAAAGTGAAATTGTGTTGCAACATTATGAAGGGGAACAAAGGTCAACTGTGCGACTAGTCCGTTGTTGCCACGAAAACCTTCTTGCCCACGCTCAATAAAGCCAGAGATACTTACCTTACCATAACTACTGTCAGAGTCAGCTGATATACGACTAAAAACCGACCCCTCTCCCGACACCGATACGTAGGAAACGTTTTCTGGATCATACGCAATAGTCGCGTCTGTTGTCCCAATAATCGCACCCCCCGTATCCACACGCACCTCAATCGTAAAAGGCTCACCGATGGGGTACACGTGAGTAGCGGGGACAATGGAAAGTGAGGCACTATCAGCCAGAAGTATTGCAGGCACCCCTGTCCATAGGTAAATAAGCACGAGTACACTAAAATTGCTTATGGTGAGTCTATATTTCATGATTATCCTCAATGATAGCGGCATTTTTAAGCACATCATTGCGTCTTTTTCTTTGAATTGTTTTGTAAAGTATCCAGAACACAATGAGTACTATTCCCACTAGAAGTAGGGATGTGTACGATTGCACTAGCTCTACAAAGGGTGACATTGGTGGTGTGTAGGTCACAATTCGTTCGTTACCGTTTTTATCAACAGCCTTCACAAGAATTTTCGAGTGAAGATTTTGGTCTCTGAGCTCATACGGACTCGAGGCAATCAGCCAGTATGATTCTCTAGACGTCCATGTAAGAAATCCAAAACGGTCTGGATCAGTTTCCAGTACTTCATAGTGGTCTATACCGCTTTGTTTGTCGGTTGTATTAAACGCAATATAACTCTTACTGCTTCCAACAGAAGGCCCTTCTACCAAGGTTATCTCAAATAATTCAGGAGCAATCTCATCTTGTTGTACATCTAAAAGCCATAAATTATTGGGACTTGAACTTGAGAAGGTAAGTACTAGTGTACTCCCTGCCAATGTAAGTGGTGCTTCTGCTCCTGACCCATCATGCAGGTACGCTTTTGTTCCTGGTCCAAGAACAATCTGTGACACTTTACTCGTAGCTGTTGCATACTCTTGCTGTCGCACTCCCGTCACAACCAGTTTTGCAAGGATATTTGTTTGACCAGGGTCGCCTATCACCCTGCCACAATAGCCACCAGGAATTCCTCCCTCAAAGAGCACTCGTCCAATTTCTTTTCCCTCATGTTTTTGAATAGAGGGAAATTGTGTCCACAAGGTAAGCACTGATTCACCAACACTTACATCCTGTATTGAAATTTCTTCTGGATTGTAGGCAACCTCAACTGACACCGCGTTAATACATTCTTCCTGTGTATCTATACGAACTGGTACATAAAAAGTATCTGATAGATTTTGGGTATTTTCTGTGGAATCGAGAAAAATATGAGCTGCATACGTGGTATACGGTAACACACCGAGGCACGCAACTACCAAAAATAAGCTTATATTGCACAGCCTTCGCATATGTATAGTATACCTCAAAGTACACTAAACTCGTGTTCATTTCAGTGGATAGCATATGAATAGCCGAGAGTAACGGAGCCTTGAGCCGAGAGTAAAGAAAAGAATAGAGTCAAGAACCGTGAGTTTGCCTGCCACAGGCAGGCCGAGAGACTTGAATAAAAAGTTAAATGCTTTTGATAGTAGGGCCTGAGTTCAAGAAATAAAATACTAGAATTAATACTTGTATTAATTCTAGTATTTTATTGGCGTGGTGTAGCTCAAAGCATATTGTAAAGTCGCATCTCTTTAACTCAGGGCTCACTACTTTTTTCGACTTTCAACTCAGGGCTCAAGGCTCTTTACTCTGGGCTCTCTCACTACCCCGTCCAATAGAAGAGTAATATCGAGAAGTCGGGCAACGTCACACTACCATCTTTATTTATATCAGCTTGAGCGTTTGTAGTATTCCAATTAAACAAGAGTATCGAGAAGTCGGTAAGATTTACAACACCATCATTGTTTAAGTCTGCTGTAAGACCAGTATTAACATCACGCGTTCCCACATAAAAGTTCGTAATTAAACTGTATCCACTTTTTAGCTGGATATTTTTTTCATCAATATAGTTTGCTTTCACTGTATGAAATGCCTCGTTAGTCAACTTTGAGGTATCGTATGAAATAGCCCATTCTCCGTTACTCGAAGCAAGTGTTTCTTCAGGTTTGTCAGCCTTGTCAATATATGCCTGCACTTTTGTGGATGGTAATGCACTCCCAGCAAAGGATATGGTAGTCCCTTGAGCAGCTTTCTCAGGAGTTACCGTGAGCGTAGGAGGTATTAAAATTCCTGAAAGCGTCGTCACTGCATTCTGTACCACTTGAAAAGTTGCTGCGTATGTTATTGATCGTCGTCCTGCCCTGTCTGCAGCCCAAAAACCTAACGTGGTGATTCCTGGAGTTTGTTCGGTTAGTGAAAAGTTAAAGTTTGCCGATGAATCTGCCTCAACCACCCGCTCCACTTCACCATCTCGAAGAACAGTTATTGTCGCACCTGGGTACGCACGTCCAGCGATATTGAGGTTGGTTTCGCCTATATACTCTATACTGCCATCTACTGAGGCATCAGGAATACCATCGTCACCTGGAGTCCCTCTACCGCCACCACCACCAGAACCTCCACTTCCACCGCCGCCACCTTCCGTCACAGGATCTGATTCGTTTTGACATACTACATCGCAGTAGTCTCCTGCAGTATTATTTCCATCATCACACTCTTCGCCTTCAAAAGGTTGAATAACACCATCACCACAGTACTGCCCCCACGCAGTACACGAACTGCAGTTACGTGTCGCTATTGAAAAAGCATACAGTCCTGAATTTATACCATCATCACAAAACTCAGATGGCGCTACGAGAGAATCTCCACAAACAGTGAGCGATACGGTTGTCGTAGCCACATACTGAGCCTGTGCACTGTCAGTTTGTGCACCAATGTAGATAAAAACAAATAAAAAGAAAAACACTAGCAACAATGTCTGAACAAACCATCTTGAAATGACATGCAAAGTATCATACATAAGTCATAGGCCCTATATTATCTGCCATTATTCCTCCGCGATAAATCAACAACACCATGCGCTCCTTGTATCACTCTTCTTTGACGTGGGTCTGTATGCCGTGGTGGCTTTGGGTAGTCGTCATCCTCATCTTCGTGCACTTCTTCACGCTGAGGTCGTCGCGTTTTTCGCCGTCGAGTATTTTTTCTTCGAATAAAGATGATAACTGTGGTACTGAGAATCAACAGCACAATGACTGCGGCAGGAATAATAATCGTCAACTTATCAGAGAACGACAACCCATCAATACCGAACCCCTCATACCCTGCTAAAGTCCCCTCAGGTAAGACGGACAGGGTCAACTCACCAGAGCGCTTCACCTCATCTTCAAATCGAAATATCGAGTACTTCACAAGGTATGCCCCGGGGGGTAGGCGCGTCGGTATGAATGCATGGGTATCACGAGTCTCAAAAGGTAATATTTCTTCAATCTGATTGACGTTGTAGGACGTTTCAAGTACGACGTTTCCTCGACGATCATAGATATCGAGCTGAACTCTCGAAGGTGCAGTAGGAGCGTTACCAGTGTTTTCTATACCCATAGAAAACTGAATTTTCCCAGGAAACTCAAACCACCAAAAACGTCGTGGCTCTTCTGTCTCACTTATCTGTACACGCTTCACCTCAAAGTCTCGTATCTCATCAACGACCCGTATGTCTACATCTATCTGGGCACCAAGCGCTATAGAAACTCCACTCGCAGGATCCGGAGAGAGAGTACGAATACGAATGCTTCCCTTATACCTTTCGTACGCAGCGTTTTGGGGAACGGATACCGTGACCCGCATAGGTACCTGTTTTTCACCTGCGGGAAGAAGAAATTCATTTCCACGATCTATCGTAATCCATTCTTCTATACCGGGAACATTAAGTGTAATCTCAGCCTTCAAGTCTTCAACTGGATCACCACGCACAAGAATAATTTCCTGTGTAAAGGTACATGAAAAACTTTTTGTTGATTTTCTTTCTATACTACAAACACAAGGCTACGCCTCAGTCTCTATTGTAGCTATAAATCAGGAAATATGATACTTGTGCATGGGCACAACCTGTGGGTAGTATGGACTAGGACTACGCAAACGGTTCAGCGGATATAAACCATTTTTAAAAGAAAAAAGACCTTGTGAGGGTCTTTTTTGAAACAAATATAAAAAATGTCAATTCTACCAAGCTGCACTCGGAGAAACGACTGCATCAATATAGTTACGTCCGATATAGTCTCCCGCATAGGTGATAGACGCAGGTACTGCTATCGCCCAATACGTAGCATCTTCTGCAGGTGACGAAGTCGCTGTTGTTTTTGGAATAATAACATCAACGAGTGTCGGTGCCGTACTTGTAGAAAGTACGGTTCCAGCAGCATATGCTGTCGCGCTTGCGAGAGAGTAGTGTTGGTATGGTACGTAGATAGTAGAAGTTGCGTTTCCAGAACATGTCGGGAACGTCACGCACATCGCATCCCCTGAGAGGTACTCATCAAGACCAGTGTTTCCTGTCGCATACACAGTCGTAGATCCTATGTGTGTTGGGTTGTTTTGCCCGGGTTCAAGAGAACCATATGCGATAGGTGTGCCTGTAGCCCTGAAAGAAAGGAACTGCAACATTTCGCTTGAAGCTCCATCTACGTCCTGAGCATATGTAGAGTACGGGCTAATAGCCGCATCGTCATCTGTAGCACGCGCTGAAGCTCTCCAGTCATGGCCTGCATACTGACTATTGAGATCGGTAGCATCAGCGATATACCAGAGTGAAAATGTGCACTCCCAATCGGATGTACTATCTGTTGCTCCAGAACAACTTCCTGGTACTTGGTAACAGGTAGGTACAAAAGATGTACTTGTGTCAGTATAACAATAGTTTGCATTATACTCACCCGCAGAATCACAAGCGAGAGCTCTTGTGTATGGATCTGAATCATCATATCTAAACACATTTATATTTGATGACGCAATTTCATCCCCTCCTCCATCTGCTTCGCAACTGTTGTCATCAACTATCTGAAACTCAACGACAAAGTTGTCCGTCTGACCTTCCTCCACAGTTAGTGATAAGTCATTATCAGATGTTGTTGTACCGAACACATCGTAAACTGCTATCGTTGAGCTTGAAACATAAGGAGTCGCATTACCAATGGTCAGAAGCGTATCTGAACCTTGTGTAGCACCTGTCGCGGGATGCTTGTAGTCATCTACTACATACACATAAGCTGCATGATCCTTATCCTGTGCAGGAGGGGTTATGTACCCTTCTGCAGAAACGTTTGAAAGCGCAAAGGTTGAACTTGCCCAGAAGCCTCCCGCTCCACAAGCAGGGATGGTAGCATTGAAATCTTGTGCCTTACATACATGAAGCTGAACCGTGTCATCACCACCGAGTGTATCAGCGTCATCTGAAGTTGTCGTCCATGTCGTGGTCGCTCCTGGAAGAGTTGGTGAATCATCAGCGACTAGTGTAAAGGTGGGTCTATGGTTTACCCAAAAAGGTGAGGAGGTTGCAGAAGCTGCACCTGCTTCATGAAGACCGTTGTACATAGCTGCATTACAGCGTGGACTTCCAGGGTTGGGGTCACAAATATAGGCGTACCAATCATTCCTTTCTGCCCATGCTTCAGCTGTGGTCGTGGATACTTGAGCTGCCACACCACTTACCGTAGCAGCAGACACTGCCCATTGATTGACTCCACCGCCTCCGCAAACAGGTGCGCCACTGGCGGTCGGGGTTGGGGTACTGCTTGCTTTACAAATAAGAAGATAGTAGTTTTCCCCGTTACTGTCTGTCGCGGTAGCAGTCCATACGGTCGTACTTGCTGAGTTGGTAGGGGTGGTTGTCGCTGAAGCCCAATACTCTCGAGCAGTCACCGTCCATGCTGGAGGAGTGTTGAGCACGGTAACGGTCGTGGTAGCGGTAGAAGTAGCCTGTACGCTGTGCATACCGGTATTTTGTACATCAAAAAAAGTAGTAAGTAGAAATACTGCAAATATCGAAAGAGATGCGATGAGTGCAAATCTACTTATTTTGAGCTTGTGCATATTATGATGGTCTGGGTTAAACATACCTTAATTAAGCTAAGTATATACTAAAGATGATACTCAATAGGTACTTCTTGTGTGGATAAGGGTCCGAGTTGAAAGTTCAAAGTTCACAAGTCCGCGTAGGTGGGTTCGTGTAGAAAAATACTAGTATTTATACTAGTATTTAATACATCGACAACTAACAAGTTGGTATCACAAGTACCATGAATCGCTTCTCCAGCACTTTCTTTTGTGTTAGAAAGTGCTGGATCGCTAAGACGGCGACTGCAAAACGGTTGACTGTGGAGATGGTATTAGGACTTACGCAAACACGGATGCGACCTAATTTTCAAGGAGCGTAGCGACTATGAAAATGGGAATGCCCTTGCGGTACAGTTCGAGGCGCGCAAACAAAATACTACGAGGCGTATAGGTAGTACGGTGAGTAGTATTTTGTGTCGCGCAACGAAGAAATACGACCAATTTTTCTTACGACCAAAGGGAGTTAGAAAAATGAAGTACCCTCGTGGCACGCCGTCTTTGCAGGTCTTTTATTTGTAACGCATTGCGTCTAGGGGATTCAACGCCGCAGCACGTGTGGCAGGAAAGACTCCTGTCAAGAACCCAACCACGGCAGAAAAGGCTGCAATAAAGAGAATAAACACCATCGGATACGCAAACAGTGCTACAGATTTACCTCCAAAGTTTGATGCTGCGATGTTTACCATCGTATTTACTGTAAAACCGATACCAACACCTATACCTATACCTACCACTCCTCCAAGAAAACCCACTACCACAGCCTCGGAGATAAAGAGTATTTTAATGTCTTTTGAACTTGCACCCAAGGTACGCATAATACCTATTTCACCAGTGCGCTCGAGCAGGGTAACTGTCATCGTATTGAACATACCGATAGCTGATACAACAAGTGCGATACCTCCAAATACCGCAAGAACTGCCTGAATACCTTGAAAAATCTTTTTTGCTTGCTCAACAGTTTTAGAAAGAGCAGTCACCCCAAATCCCTGAGCCACTATTGCTTCGGTCACCGGATCAAGAAACTCTGCATTGTCTACTAGTACCTGTACACGCTCATACTCCTCTATTACTATCTGGCTTGCAAGCTCATCGAGGAGCAACATCGCCCCTGGACGACTCTCTTCACTGCTGATACCTACGACGGTGTAGCGTTTTTTTAACTCCATTTCTACTGCATCACCTCCATCAGCTGAGGGTACAAATACACGAAACGATACCTGCTTTCCAAGTGCTGTTTCTGGGTCTTCAACCTCAAAAAGTTTCAACATCGCACTCGTTAAAATAACACTTCCTCTATCCGCTTCTGGGTCTTCTTCAGAGAAAAGACGTCCCGCAATCTCCTTGGATCCTGTGAATCTAAAGTAGTTCGGATTCGCACCTTGAAGGAAGGTATTACCAGTAAGTCCATCAAAGGTAATGAGTGCCGCAAAACTTGCAAGAGGAGCAGCATCCTGCACTCGCTCTATCTCAAGAAAACCTTGTACGGTCTTTGGGTTCAGGGTAACTGAACGTGCCGGTGGCGGTGTGACGTTGAGTGAACGCAATGTATCTCCAAGGACAATCTGCTCCAAGATAATATTCTGCAAACCAAAACCAAGGCCCACCAAGGTCACCACTGCCCCCGTTCCCACACCCATGCCTAGAATAGTAAGCCATGTGCGAGCAGGGTTTGTTTTGAACATTCGCGTAGAAAGTTTTGCTATATCAGAAACTCGCATCCCGTTAGAGACAGGTCACAGAGTGACCGTCGGTTAGATTAATAATTGTCGGTATTTTTATCATATTTCACATTTGAACCATCATAAGAAAGATAACTATTCTCGTCTCTAACGGGACGCATCCCGTTTCAATTTTAACTGATAATTTTTCGCGTAGCATATATATTCATTGTTTACAGTAATAGCATACCACCTTGGTAGGACATTCGGTTACTTATTCTTCTTTTTTGTGAAAAGATGAGAAAGCTTCCAGTAAATACCTTTCTCCATTTCTTCAAATTTCTTCGCTTGTTGGGCATGCAAACTTGTAGTATCTGGTTTTGCTTCTTGGTGCTGCTGGAAATGTGACACGCCCTGCGCGATAAGCTTTTCCAAGTATCGAGAAAGATCGGCGGCCAGGTAGATATCAAAGCCCGCTCCCCCCTCACTCTTTGCAAGTCGGAGCTGACGATGAAATTCTTCACGTGTAATATATCCAAATACTCGTGTCGTAACCATTTTTGTCAGCACTTCAAGAAGTTGAGAATCAGGTTCTACCTTACATTCCTCTACCATGAATGCGTGGATATTTTTTACCAAATCAAATCGAGCAAGGTCGACAATATTTTGGTTGTTTGCTGCACGTCGAAAGCGGATAATGTCTTTCGATTGTTCAAGCACTTGAAACATTCGTCTTGTCATATCCTGCGCTTGTTTTGGCTTAATTCCACAACCGCCCTTTTGGTAGTCTGTCGTTAACAGTGCCCCGAATTGGTCTTCAGACAGTACACCCTCAATCACATGCTGGGTCATTTTTTCAAGGCGTACAATTTGATCAAAAGACAAGTTTTGTGTCAAAAAGTTTATAAGACTCTTCACCCGCAACTGCTCCGGTGAATCATAGGGATAGATACGAGCAAGCTGTTCTATCTCAGTCACAATACTTTCCCCCGGACGTATTTTAATAATCTGTCGCTTTTCAGGGTTTGGAACAATACGGTCAATTTTTCCATAGTCGAGATAAAACACGCGATGGGCATACGGCAAATATTTTGCATCATGGGTAACCAACAGAACGGTCTTTTTGTCATTGCGGTTAATCTCCTCAAGCGTATTCATAACGGCTTCCGCAGACACGAAGTCGAGGTTTCCCACCGGTTCATCCGCAATAAGAATTTCCGGGTCGTTTACGAGACTGCGAGCAACAGACACACGTTGTTGCTGACCACCTGAGAGTAGGCCAGGTCGTTTGTGGGCTACGTGTGCAATACCAAAACGATCGAGAAGGTCCATAGCACGTCGTTCTCGTGTAATAGGAGGAAAACCTGCAAATATAAGAGGTAGCTGGACGTTATCGAGTACCGTAAGCGATGGAATAAGGTTGAAAGACTGGTACATAATACCCATAGTCTTTCTTTGGTACATAACCAGGTCCATTGGTTCAAATTTGTAAATGGAGTCTCCTTTCACAATCACCTCTCCCGAAGAAGGCTCAAGAACGCCGAAAATAGAATACAGAAGAGTCGACTTTCCACACCCTGAAGGACCAAAGAAAATGATGTACTCACGGTTTGCAATCTCGCATGTTACATCTTTGAGTGCCCTAAACTCATTGGATTTCCCAAAGTTATAAGTCACGTCTACATTTTTTGTGGAAATGATTGATCGCATCCCGTTAGAGACAGCCCCGCCGTGGCGGGACGTCGGTTAAGTTGATAATGTTGTTTTGTGCACTACTATTCATACTACGTACCTCACTCAAAATATACCACGAGTATGGTCTCTAACGGGACGCGCATATTATCCTCCAATGTTCTTAACCCATCCAAACGTTCCCTCAAAGTTTTCAAGGATGATGTCGATGATGCTCTTTTCCTTTTCTGGAGTAAACAGTACGAAGTCTTCTGAACGTATTGAGTTTTCAGAACGGTCTTCACATTCAATCCAAAACTTGTATACCGTCGAAGGGAGAAACTCCGTAACCACTCGCACATGATCAATCGATGGTTCAGTGTTCATTGCCATTTTTGTAGCGTTCTCGGCTGGAGCCAAGCCTTCACTATAGTACATTCCACAGAAGCTTGGTTCGTCAGTACCCCAACTCACAATTGTTTGAATCCTTGTCTCCGCTCCTGGATAGAGAGTCGACTCATTGTTTACACGACTGATAATCGGCGGTTCTTCGTCTCGTATGGTCGTAAAGGTGATAGGCTCACTTTCTGACGGCTCACCTTGTTCGTTCTCTGCTTTAACTATGGCAACATACGTCACCCCAAGGGTAAGGTCCGTAAGACGCACGGTCTGAGTCGTGAGAAATTCCGGACTTCCTTCAGAACGAATCTCACCAGTCACCGTATTTTCGTACACAACCGCCCCAGCAGCAGGTATGTTGGTAGACCACGCAAATGTTGCTGAGTCCTCTTCAATTTTAACAATTTGCACGTTTTCGATGGCAGGCACGGGGGATTTAGTCGTAAATGTCGTATCCTCCCCCGCACCAGAGAGTCCGAACTCATCCTCAGACTCAACTTGGAAGTGATACGTTGTTGCGGGAGATAGGCCAGTAATGAGTACCTCGTGAGACTTTGTTGAATCTTCTAGAACAGCTACCGTCTGAGCATAGTCGGTTCCGTTCCACTGTCCCTCTCGGGAAAACCGTACAATAGAATTCGAATCCCTGCTCGTTGCCCAAATAATCTTTGCTTCAGTTGCAGTAATATCAATAGCACGAGCCAGTCCAATAACCTCGGGTGGACGAAGCAGGTCTTGAGCTTGGTTTGTAATTTCTGATTGGATAATCTTCAATGCCTCAGGGTCTGTGATTTGAGAAATAGCATCTTTTGCCTGCCCAACAATTGCTTGCTGTGACATAGAGCTTACCTTTTGAATATCTTTGATATCTTGAAATCCTCCCGTAACAAATACATAGTCACCAGAGACTCCTTGATTTCCTAATGCATCAGCACTTGAAACACGGAAGTGATACACCGTGGATGCGTCAAGGTCTTCAAGTTTGATTGAGTGTTGTGTTTTATCATACCCCGAGTCACGCATGATGCCGTAATGAGGCTGTTTACCAAAGTTGACTATTGAATCAGCGGCTTTGTTGGTAGTCCAGACTATCGTTGCCGAATCTTTCGTACTTGTTGCTACTTGTACTCCGGTGATTGCAGGAGGATCATCAGCAAAAATACGCTCTACAGAAAACGTTAGAACTGTACCCACAGCAATCAAAAGTAAAATAAAAAAGTACGGATATTTGCTCATATAACGAGCTTGGTTCCCGCGTTAATTATGTTTTCGCAAAAACCAAAGAACAATCGAAAAAGAACCAAGTATAACAAGTACAATAGCCCACCACGGATAGTAATAATATGTTGATGGGCGAGTACATGCTGCATACGTTGAAGGATTTCCATCACAGTATTTGTCTGATTGAAACAGTAGTACACCAATACCAAGCAAGGCTATACCTATAAACAAACGGCTTTGTGCAACTATTGTTGTGAAATCTGCTTGTATTTTGTCCCGAAAAAATAGCGCACCCGCTACTGCAACCTGTAGAGACAAACGTATCATGCGATGACCTCGACGTTTCCTTTTACCTTTTACTTCGTACTCGTTCATTGTATCCCAAGTATACAAGAATATCCAAATAAACTCTACACTTTTATGCTGGATTAACACTTAAAATGAGTATGGTAAAATAGATAGTAGTGTTGTAGTAGATAAACTAACATATCCTCTATTCGTCTAACTTTGAATATCTATGAAAACGAAACATCTTCAACCTGTGACTACGGGGGCTTATGGTCTGACAAATGTCCAAGCACTTTTGTCGTATGCGAAAAGTGATTCTCTTTTTACAGTATGGTTTGCTGAACTCCTCCGGCAATCAGGAATTTTGCCACCGATACACGGTTCCTATATAGAGGTTCAGCAATCTACACTCGCTATACTAGATGAGTACCATGCTGTGAAAAGAGCATTATGGTTAACTGAAGCCTTAGCGCACAAACGAATCCAAGGATATATACCTGCAAAACAAATACTTGCTTCATGGGTGAACGAGCAAGAATGGGACGCAAGACAATTCATTATTCTCGGACTTAAATATGGTGTCATTGATTATGGAATAATAGGGTATCCAAAATGGCGCAACGAACCCATGCACATACTGATACGAGAAGATGTAGCAAAAAGAACACGGGTGCGTGCCGTAGTACAAGTCTGTACAAGATTAAGTGTGGGTATTGTTGAACAAGGTCTCGTTGTTGCCCGAGGAAATGCACAGTATCTTGAACCAGAACTCAGTGACTGGTTGTTTGGGAATAAACCAACCATCCTCCTTACCTCACCGAAATCCACACTGGAAATTATTCATAGCACTCTTACTAAGGAGGACATTCCTTCTTCCTACCTTCACGATACGCAAGGAATAACACACCTAGCTATAACACCCGCGGTACACCTTCAGCAAATTCCTGACTACGATAGTCTTACTCCATTGGATTAATACCTATACAATATATATATTATATGGACATAGGTACAAAAGATGTTTGAAGTTTCCTTTGGTCGCAAGAAATCAATGTCGCACCACAAGAGTACTTCTGTTTTTATAGTAACCGCAGGGGTACTTCTTGTTTTGTAACAAGCAAAGCTCTAACAAAACAATATTGCGCATGCTCCGTAAAAACAATGTCGTGTACACCTATGACTAACAAAAATGGTCTCACTTCTAGGAAAACAAAATAGAGTGAGCCGTACAACACCGTACAATGAACAACATTTTGTGAAGGTTGACAACAAAAAAACGCCGCTCGTGTAGGTCCTACTATGCTAATTTCTGCGTGAAATAGTACTTCCAATAAAAACTCCCATTGCACAAAGTAACATGAGCATGACACCCAGTGTAAAAAAGAAGTGGCTCTCTGGTTGATTGTTTGAATGCTGTAAAAATACAGTAGCTGAAAACAATTTTTTTTCATCCCCTTGTAACCTAACCAAATCATTTTTTTCTTCTACTTGAGTAATCTGTTTACTCAAACGAGCACAGAGTGGTGCAATTGTTTGTGGTTCGGTATCTGGAAACGCAGTGTGAACTGCGCGAACTTGCGACACAGGTGTAGTAAGAACCATGTCGCGTTCAACCAGCTCTATCATTTCTGACTCACCAACATACATATCTCTCGTGGGTTGTGTCGTGTACACTATTCCTTCAGCATCACGAAACTCAAGATACCATTGCTGTTCATAGTTATTTTCTTCTATGTCTTCACTATTGTAACTTGCTAGTTCAACGACGTAGGTACCGACGTCGACACCATAGGTAACAACATTTTTCCCTTCTTCTATATCCTTGTTGGCATAGAGATACAACTCTTCAAGTGAAACTGAACCGTTGTTCGTAAAATCAATTACCACACTTCCCGCTTCTGCTGTAAAAGGACAAAGCGGTGTGTTTCCAGTTGTCAAAGGTTGTACCCTATCTTCAATTTCAGGAAAAAAAGATACATTTTTAATACTTGACACATCTACTTTGCCAAAATCGTACGATATTTTAATTTTTTCTGGAAGTCGTTTACTATCTCTCAGTTGAACAGAACTGTCGCCCTGCTCTAGTACCGTAGCCACCAAACTCACATCTTGTACATGCACTACCAACAATAACGTCATAATAAACGCAACAACAGAGCTTGCTACAGCGATTTTATATGCGAGTGATTTCATACTATTTTTTCATATTCCATCTATAACGCCACAGCTACGAAAGTAACGAATGCGTCTTCTACTTGTTTCTTTTTTACTACAAGCTCTGAGTACAACTGTTCGAGCGAACTAAATCTCTTTTCAGTTTCAGCAGTTGCACTGTTTATTTCTGCAATATGCGCTTGTAAAAGCTCACCCTCATCGACAAGTATTCGTGCAAGTATAGAGTAGGTTTGCTCGTTATTTTTAGAAAGAATCGAAGTGATGTTTGCTGAAAATTCCGCTCGTTTCCGAGCAAAATCAACAATTTCAGCTGCCCTGTTGTGTAAATCTATTGAGGAAAACATTCTTGATGCAGTATCTAATTCTTGAAGCACCTCATATAGTTTTGCCTGTGCAATGTGCGCTCTTTCAATTTCTTGTTTTATAGTATTGAGGTTTGTGAGTGCTAGCTGTACTAGATTTGCTCGCTGTGATGCATCCATTTCCTTCGTCAGAATCGAATCAAGCAAAGTAAGTAATTCTGCTCGATCTACATTTCCCTCAGTTCCTGGTAGATGAACCAACTGTTCTACTTCTTGTGCAACCTGCTTGTAGGTTACGTAGTTGTCAACAAACGCTACAGATACCCCCTGCTCACCCTCAAAACCACCGTAATATAGCCATAGAAATGTCCCTCCTCCCCCAAGTATAATTGCAATAACTAGTGTGATAAAAATGCGCATACAATATATGTAATGTTAGTCGCCTGTTGCATAAAAGGTATTCTGACCATTGTACGTTGTCGCAGCACTACCTGATGGTACATACACTCCCCAGAATAAATCATCCGTAACTGGCGTTGTCGATGTTGGTTTAGGAAGATCAACTTCAAGATTGGTGGCAGAACCAGAAAGCGCTGTACAAATAGAACAACTCGAGTAAGTAAACGTTGAGGTGGCAAATTTTTGATTTCCAGCAGGTATCGAGGAAGGTCCATCCAACAAGTCTGTACCTTCAACCTGGATATCAATTCCAGAGTTTCCTGTATTTTGAACTTGAGAGTTTACGTTAAACCCTCCAGTGTCTTCACCTAGGTTCAAGGTACCGTAGTCAATATCTCCAGAGACCGCAGAGAGTGCCCAAAGTGTTACAACATCGACACCGTCAGAGGTTGAAGTTGCAATATTATTGCTCATATCAACAAGAAATAGATCCGCTCGCCAATCATCCGCTTCATACAGGCTACCTGGGTCAGTAGGATCTGCAAAGTACTGCATATCTATTGAGCATTCGATATCACAAGAATTTCCAGAACAGTTCAGAAGTGGGCATTGAAGTGATGTTGTTTGGTAACAATTATTTTCATCCTCAGAACACGTGCCTGTGACTCCCGAACGATACACTGTTGTCGTAGCATACAAAAGATCTTCAAAGCCATTTACATCAGAAACCGTACCTGTTGCAAAAATAGCAGTAGTCTGACCTTCAACAAGAATTATTGGCTCGTCACTATTAAGACTCCACGCTGTGATAACTGGCATACCATTAACAGACACTTCAGGAATTTGTGCATATGAGTCAAGTTCAATGCCACCATTCGATGTTCGTAAACAATAACTTGAATCATTCGCAAACGTCGTAAGTTCTAATGCGTACTCAAGTTCAGTTAGTGTTGATGTCGCCATACTCATTGAAGAGCTTTGGTTTGACGGGTCTTCAACCATAGAACCAGCAGTAAACGGCAAACCAGACGTTGTATCGAGATGTTGTGTCGTAGGGTCACCATTTGTGTACTGAGGAGAAGTCACCATACAAATAGGAGAGACTCCACAACCAGCTTGCGCAGGAACATCATTGTAGGCAACACTTGGTACTGCGCCACACGTACCATATCCCGTCTTTGGAACATATTGAAGTCTAAACTGCTGACCTGCAATCAATGGTCCACTGTTTTCTACCGAGACACGGAGACGGAATGTTGTGTTGGAATCCATATTAGTCGGAGTATTTTGCTCCTCTAACCATGAGGCACCACCTCCTTCTTGTTCAGAACCAAAGCTATACGTTGGAATACTTACTGCATACGGACGTACAGTATAGAAATCCCAACCAGACCCTTGGTACCAAAACGCAAATCCCATTCCTCCAGAGCTGTACGATGAATCACTCGCAGATGTCGTCGCAAAAACAGTACCGTTTGCGTTGTACACTGTTGCGTTCATCACCGTTGACGTTAACCAATCTATTCGAACCTTATACCACTGGCTCGTGAACGATACCGAAGTTGAGGCAAGTGTTGTTCCTGAACTATCATTTGAAGAAACGTTTTTTGCCAAAACAATGCGATCGGATGGATACTGATCAAGACAAAGTGCGTAGTTTTGATTGTTACTTCCAGGACTTTGGACTCCAAAGAGAGTACAAGGCTCATCATCCTGTCCACTAGTAATCTTTTGGTAAAACTCAATGGTACTTCCTCGACTGAATGTAGTACCAGTTTGGTATATTCCATCAGGAGTTTGATCGGACAAGTGACTTGCTGATGCAGATAGACCATAACTCCTCTGGAATGCAAAGGAAGTATTTGGAACAAAGTATGACGTATCTCCTCCGTACTCACTCAGTGAGTTGTCTTCGAAGTCATCAAAGAATGTGAACGTTGAAGCACCAGATTCAGCATTGGCAGCAAAACTATTTCCATAGTACATAAATATCGAATCAGAACTATTTGCTGAAAGGGACGGTATTTTCACCCATACCGTTGCTGTCGCCGCTGTGTACGACTCAACATAGTACGGTATGGTGGTAGTTCCTGAGGCATCGGTAAAGCGAATGTCGTCATAGCTTGAAAGCATGTCTGCGGTGTATGGCACACTGATACGTACAGGATAATCAGTCAATGCAGTGGTGTTTGGATTTGATACGGTTACTCGCTTACGGAACAACCAATCAGCATCAAACCACTCATTTGAAGGTGCACCTTCTTCACCATCGTCACTGCGGAAACGGTAGTTTGCTTGAGAAACTTCAAGACAAGTACTGTTATCCCATCTGATAACTCCACACGCATCCACTCCATCATAATCATACGGCTCACCATCAAATCCTCCATAATGTCTCGTAAAGTCCCAAAAGTTACTGCTACTACCACTCACCTTAACGTTTGTACCCGTAGCAACGCTTGTGCCAAAACGAACATTTGTAAACTGCTTTGAAGGATTTTGATCAAGGGTCGTTCCATCTATTGAAAGAAGTACTCCTGTATCTACTGAAAGCTCATAATCTCCATACGATAGTGATGTGACAGTAACCTGACCCTGCAAAACCAGACCGGAAGCTGACAAGTTTCGCAAACTGTAGTACTGAGCATTAAGTGTTCCTCCAGTTTGTGTCATTGAATACTTGCCACTATTCAGCACATCTATTGTTGTTGTTGCACCTGTTGTACCTAGAATTTCAAGTGTTCCACCAGAAAATAGAAGAGAAGAACTTGACGCAATGCGAACATTTACTGGTCGAGACCCACCTGCGAGTGCGGTGCCGTCAAAATCCTTTGCATAGCTCCAATACTCATTACCAGAGCTTTTTACATACTCACCATATATATTGAGTGCACCCGTCACTGTTCCATGATCCATAGAGTAGAGCGAACTTGAAGCATGTACCGTCGTTGTAGCACCACTACTGTCCCACATACGTACATCAGTATTTGTTCCAAGGGTAAGGAATGCATATGCATCACCACCTACCGTTTTCGTGTTGATAGTGTAGCTCGTCCCTGACGCATTTAAATACAAAACGCTATCTGTCCAATTGGTAGCCACTCCTCCAACATTATTTTCAAACACTCCCTGTACCTCAAGTTTGGTGCTCGACGCCATCATAAATGAAGCACCTTGCTGTAGTCGCCAAGCACCAGTTGTCGTAGCATTTCCAAGTACTGTCCAGCCACCACCTGCACCATTGAGTGTCACATTTGCAAGAACCGAACTACTCGCCATAATCTGCTGACCTGTCGTTGTTGCAAAAAGGTACAAATGACCTGCGTTTGAGTTAAACGAAGCATTGTTTATAAATGAACCTCCTACCGAAAACATTCCAGAAGGGGCTGTAAGTCCACCTGTTTGAATCGTTGTTGTGCCTGTCGTTGTTGCGTTTGTGTCAGCAAACACCCATGAACCAGTACCAGCGATAGTGAGATTGCGTATGAATGAGGTGCCAAAACGCAAAGTTTGCGTGGCAAGCGCACCATACAGTCGCAACGTACCTGCATGAGTGAATGTACCACCTTGTGCACTAAAACTTTCAGCAACCGCAAAGACACCTGACGGAAGAGCAACTGATCCTGCAGTAATAGAAACGAAGCCTGTCGACGTCGCATTGGTGTCTGTCATCGTGGTTGTTCCTACTCCCGTAAAGGCAAGTGAGCCAACGGCGTAACCTCCAAAGGTCACGTTTTCAGCCTGCGTAGAGCTGAACCGAATACTTGTCGAGGCTGTAGACATGAAAGCACTGTTTACGAACGATCCGCCAACAGCGAGCGTTGACGTGCCAAACGTAACATTTCCAGCACTTATAAGAACATCATTCGTTGTTGTTGCATCTCTGTCTGTAAATGTCCATACACCACCTGAACCATTAAACGTCACGTTGTAGAACGAAGACCTGTCAGGACTTACTGTTTTACCCGATGTTGTCGCAGTAAAGGTGACGGTAGATGACCCTGCCGTAAACGTTGCACCTGTCCCCGTAATCCAACTACCTCCTACAGATACCGATTCTGCAACAGTTGATGAAGAAATGTACTGTGCATTGTTTTGAAGTTCAAGTGTTCCGTCATAGGCAGTACCTGTTCCTCCCGAAAGAAGTGTCACATTTCCATTTGGTCTAAAGGATTTACCACTCCATACTAGTAATTTTGAATTTGAAGCAAGAGAAAGTGTGTTTGGTGAACCTGTTGTTGCGGTAAAGAGAATATCAGTGTCGTCACTGTTGTCATAGACAGCAAGTGATGCAATGGAGATAGGTGTCGTTTCCTCATGACGAAGAATTACCCTATTCTCATAAATGTGCATGTCGGCAATGCTTGTAATGATATCACGTGTCACGTTAGCACCTTTCGCACTCGTGCCATCAAGGAAAACAGTAATAGTATCTCCTGGAATATATCCACTGACTCCAGTGAACTCATACCGCCCCGTACCCGCAAGACACGACGTCGTTACTGGTGTTCCGCCGTTAATTACCAATGCAACCACTTGGTTTGTACCATTACAAACCGTGGAAACAGTCGTCCCCTCATCGCTATACACGTTTCCTGCAATAGTAACGTTGTCATCAGAATCGGAGAATATAATGTAACCTGGGTTTCCCCCTGGATCACTGTCATGCGCTTCACCATAGTAGTTACCACTACCCGGTAAGAAGCGCCACGAACTGACTGAGACGCCAGTAGCGGTCACGTTGTATCCACTAGAGACACCACTTGAAGTTGCAAAGACTACACCACTAAACAACTTTACTGGATTAGCGTCAATGACACTTGAAGCAACGGTAATCATACTGCCACCAGTTGTACCAAGGAGGTAATCACCATTTGAAAGATCAGTAACTGTTGGTGTTCCTGAGAATAATAGACCTGAACTTGAAATATTTCGTATTTGATAGTACTCCGCACTGAATGTTCCTCCTGTTACTTGCATCGCATAGGTACCTGAACCTTGGTTTGCAATAGTCGTAGTTGCGCCACTTTCACCAGCAATTGTTAAGGTTCCACCTGAGAGGGTTGTCGTTGCGTTTGTAGCCAAGTGAACATCTACTTGTCGAGGCGTACTTGAAATATCCTCACCATCAAAGTCAGTTGTGTAGCTCCAGTACTCATCACCACCTGCACGCACGTAGTCACCCCAAATGTACAACGAACCATCATCAGTGTTATGGTCTTGACTATAGAGTGAACCTGAAGCAGCAACAGTGTATGTAGTCGATGTCGAATTCCACATTGAAACATCTGTGTTGGCCCCAATACGAAGCGTTCCGTACACATCACCCCCTGTAGTTTTAGCATTCATTCCGTACGTTGTACCAGAGTTTAGATACAAGGTTGAACCATTCCATGTTGTCGCTCCACCACCGATAGTATTCGTAAACGCACCTTGAACGACTAGTGTTGTACCACTCGTTTGTGTAAATGAAGCTCCATCTGTAAGTGTGAAGTTCCCTGTTGAAGTTGCATTTCCTACTATTGTCCAGCCACCACCTGCACCATCAAACGTGACATGGTGGAACGAAGCTGTATTTGGAGTAATGGTCTCGCCAGTATCCGTTGAGTTGAAGACAATGCCCCCACCATTACTAACAAATGTTCCTTCATTATTAAATGAACCTGCAATCTGAATATCATTACTATCTGAAGCACTTACCGTGGCATTCGAGTATATATGAACATCATCGCTAACACTGACAAGTGGATCATTTGTGATTAGATTTACTGTAACTGAATGTGTACCGTTTCCTACTGAAAGAGTATTTGCAGACTCCAGCAAAGGTTATGGTTGAACTGTTCGGAATTAGCAAGCCTGTTGCTGAAAGAACTGAACCACTTCCAGTAAAAGTCCATGTCACTGCACCTGCATCAAGGGTATGCAAAGCAGCAACAGTCAGCGTGCCTGTAAGAGTAATGTTACCAGTACCAACTTTTGTAGTCGTGTTTGCTGTGCCGTCACCTAGGGTGAGGTTGTTAAATGTCCATGTGTTTGAACCGCCAAAATTACCGCCCTTACCAACCGTCACCGTTCCCCCTGTCATTGTAATGACACCATCTCCAGACAGTGCACCATTTTGGACTGTAATATTAGCCGTTCCTGATACGGTACCTGAAGATACACTCAACGCGTTACTCGCCGTGGTAGAGGAAGCTATTGTCCAACCCCCTCCAGTGCCAGAGAAAATGAGATTATAGAAACTTGAAGACGGGGCAACTGTTTTACCTGTAGAGGTTGCGGTAAATGTTACCGTTGAGCTCGCTGGAGTAAATGTCGCATTGCTATTGGCAATGAAACTACCTCCAATAGAGTGCGATTCAGTACCAGCTGCAATAAACGTACTTGTGGAAGCGAGACGTAACGTACCGTCATACGATAATCCTGAACCTCCCCCAAGAAGCGTCACGTTTCCTGCTGGTGCAAAAGTTTTTGATGTCCAAATAAATAATGAATTATCAGAGAAAACAGTGAGTGTGTTTGCGGTTGAAGAAGCATTGAAAGGAATATCACTATCGTTATCAATGTCATAATATGCAAGGTGTGCTATAGCAAGAGGATCAATTCCTTCATGTCGCGCGATAACTCGATTCTGATACAAATCAAATCCGGTAATGTTTCCTGACGGTGTCCTTGTGACTGTTACCGCACGTGCTCCCCCATTGGTGTTGAGGTACGCAGTAAGTACAGCATCTCCCGAGAAAGAGACTGCGGGAAATGTGAACGTTCCCGTACCTGTGGTACATGGAGCAGTATACGCAGTTGAACCATTTACCATAAGTCGAACAACCGGTGTAGCACTGTCACAAACTCCTGGCGCACCACCACTACCTTCACCTGTATACACCGTTCCCGATACTGAAATAGTGTAGCCGGAATCATCCCACCTGAGTGTCCCCGGGTTCCCCGTTGGGTCATTGTCATATGATTCACCATCATAGTTACCACTTGTATTTCTAAACCACCAATATGACGTCGCTGTTCCTGTAGCAGTCACATTGTAGCCAGAAGCGATACCGCTCGATGTTGCAAATACCATTCTTTGAACTTGTAGTGCGGGGTTTGCGTTTATAGTTGACGATGATACGGTCATCATAGTCCCTCCATTTACCGTGAGTGTATACGCACCATCAGCAAGCGAGGTAACCGTTGATGTACCGAGTAATGCAAAGCCACTCGCATCTAGATTGGTTACCGTATAATATTGTGCGTTTACCG
>Ga0075948_111_pt1 | contig 27852 bp, 28 predicted proteins | sample RifGroA2_FD_68012 | JGI IMG/M metagenome (GOLD analysis project Ga0075948, IMG submission 68012) | Parcubacteria bacterium GW2011_GWA2_43_11 | reverse complement strand
AGGGTTTGAAAGAGAACTTCCGCAATCTGTGATTCAGGAACGATGTACTCCTTTTTGGTTGGTAAATGTTTCAGTTTGTATATGCCAGTGTCTTGTTCATCATCTCCAACGACGAGCAAAAAAGGCACATTCTTTTTTGTTGCCGTTTTTATCTGATCTCCAATCTTTTTACCCGAGTAATCAACAGCGATAGTGAGGTCGTGTCTTCGAAGTCTCTGTGCGAGTTGTGCAGAAAAGTCAAACACTGAAGGGTTCATGACTGCGATGTAGAGGTCCGTTGCCGAAGAATACTCCGGTAGGAGATTGTGGGTATCCAAGAAATCTCGAAGTGTTACATCACCCATACCAAACCCCACCGTTGGAATGGGATCTTTGTTGAAAAGCTCAAGCAAGTTATCGTATCGACCCCCGCCAAAGAGGGAACGGTTGTTTTCCTTTGAGGTGTCGAAAACTTCAAAAATCATCCCTGTGTAGTAGTCAAAACCGCGCACAAGATACGGGTCGTGTATGATGTTGGTTATGCCACGTCGTTCAAGTATTTCAAGAAGTGTTAGGAGCTCATTCCCGGCCTTGGTCTCAGTGATAAGTTTGCGAATTGTTGCGGGAGTGTAGTGGGTGAGTACAGCGTTTGAAAGTTTTTCACCAAGGAGTGTACGCATTTCTTCCGCATATACTTTTGGTTTGAGTTTGTCCCGCTTATCCATAAGTCGAAGAAGTTCTGCCTGTTTTTCCTTAGGTAGAGTAAGTCCATGCTCACGTGCAAGAAGTGAAAGTGTCTCTGGTATGACGGAGCGTTGGTTGATGCGTATTTCAAACTCGGAGTCGCGTGCGCCGAATGCACGCATAAGTTCATATGCCAAGAAAATAACTTCTACATCTGCCTCAATAGAAGCAATACCAAAGAGGTCGCAGTTTAGTTGCCAGTGTTCTCGAAGTCGCCCTTTCTGTGGTCGTTCGTATCGAAACACGTTTGCAATAGTGAACCAGCGAAGTGGAAACGAAAGTTCGCGATGTTTTGCTGCTACTAGTCTTGCCACGGAGGGAGTCATTTCAGGCCGAAGTGTTACCCTCCTGTTGCCACGATCAATAAACGTATATGTTTGTTCGTTTACTATTTCTTGACTCGTTTTTGCATCGTAGAGTTCGGTCGGCTCTAAAAGCGAGGTACTGTACTCTTCGTAGCCAAAATGTTCTACCACGTCTCGCATGGTATCAAATAAATACTGCTCTATATACATTTCTTCTGGATAAAAATCACGGACACCCTTGTATGGGTTTGTCGATAATAGGCTCTTCTTTTTTGTCATAGATAAGGTAAAGTGTACCTGAAATGAAAGATATCCTCAATCTATACAAAGCACGTGGAGAAACGCCCTTACAACGCCTTGAGCGTTTCCGTAAAGATAATCCCGAATATAAAAATATCCCACTTTCCTACGCGGGACGACTTGACCCTATGGCGGAAGGACTGTTACTTGTGCTTGCGGGTGATGCGAACAAAAAACGCAATGAGTTTTTAGGATTAGAGAAGGAGTATACGTTCGACGTACTATTTGGTTTTGCGACCGACACGTACGACATACTTGGGGTCATGAGTGATGCAGTAACGCGCTCAAGTCACAAACCTGTCCGGTCTGCGCTCTTGATAGAGTACATCGCACAGATGTCAGGTGAGCGAACCCAGAAGTATCCGCCGTTTTCAAGCAAGCCATTAGAGGGAAAACCTTTGTTTGTGCATGCACGGAAAGGAGACCTTGCGTCGTTTGAATTACCAGAGCACAAAATAGAAATTTTTTCAGCCTCTCTCGTAGGGATGAAGCGTATAAACGATCAAGATTTACTTGAGGAAATTGAACAAGCCATTACGTTGGTGAAGGGGGACTTTCGCCAAGAACGGATACTGCACCTCTGGAGAGATACCTTGCGGGTTTTGTATGGTATGACGTTTGATGTGGCTACCATAAACGTCCGCTGTTCAAGCGGAACCTACGTGCGTTCGCTCGCAAACGAACTCGGAGAACAGATTGGAATTCCAGCACTCGCCATGCGTATTCTGCGTACTCGCGTAGGGAAATACTCGGTTAAAAGCTCCACGAAGTAGTAAGTTTTCTATAGCAGAGTAACAGTGCGTTTTTGTGATACACTGTATGTACCTACCTATGGGAGAAAAAGAACAGTCAGAAGAATTTTGGCAGAAAAAGCTTTCACGTCCAGTATACGAAGCGCTTCGTCTTGGAAAACTAGAGGCACCGCACACGGGTGCATATGCCCACACCAACTACAATGGTGTATATCTTTGCGCAGGGTGTGAGACGCCTCTCTGTGATTCTGAGATGAAAGTCGATGATTCCTCCGGGTACGCGACGTTTTCCATTTCACCAAATGACCCCAATGTTCGCTTTGTTCGTACGTACTCGGATGATGGTCTGGATCAAATAAGAGTGATATGTGCCGCATGCAGTGGGAGCCTCGGGGTAACCTCCGACGACGATATGCGGAGTGCAGACGATCTTGAAGAGGGAACATCTCAAAATAGGCTTGTTCACGTAAGTTCAAACTCAATAGTGCTTAAAAAATCCTTGACACCAAGAAATTACCCTTGGGCGTTTGCTGTGTTTGCAGTTTTTTTTGCGCTCGTGGGATTTCTTGTTTGGTCATGGGCAACGCAGGTGACCGAAGTCGCAAACTATGGAAATATAGATGGAACATTGCATCTTTGGGTTGGTGAGGAAGAATTGTACGCGACAACTGTATACCTTGATCGTTTTGCGCCCGCAACACAAGCCCCAGTACTTGGGGAAGATGCGATTTTTGTTATTTTTTCGCAAAAAGAAAATGCACCACAACTACGACTTTCGTATCAGGCAGTTGACATTCTATGGCTTGACGAATTCTTTATTGTTATACAAGGAGAGCAGAATGTGCTCCCCAATGCATCAGGTGTTTTACAACCTCCACAAGGGACGGTGTTTGGTTTAGTGACCCGTGTTGGAGTGTTGCCGGAACATGTTTTTAGAGTGGGCTATGAAGTTGTGGTAGTGAATAAAACAGAACTATTTTAATTCTGTGCATATAGACAGTAACCCGCACTAGTTTGTTGGTATACTGTAAAAAAGTATACGTGTATATACGTATTTATTTATTATCGAAAAAAATATGGATAATCCTCTAACAAACGGTTCGTGGCGTCAGAAGCCTTCATGGAAATTATTCTTACTTGGATTTGTAGGTCTCATTGGTGTGGCGATTGTTCTCTCTATTTTAAAAACGCTCCTACCGCAGAGCTACACAGGAGATATGGCAGTCACAGATTCGTACCGCATGTCTAACAATACGGGATCTGGTATTGCTGAGATGGCACCATACGCGCCTGTACCGAGTGGCGCTCCAAGCTACAAATCGTATGACGGCGATATGAGTGAGGAGGCCCCAGTTACCTCAGTAGGAGCGGATGCTGAGTCATACGAGTCACTCTCATACTATGGTTCTTTCAAAGAGAGCAATCTTGATGCGGTGTGTGATTCTATAGAATCATGGAAGCCTCTTGCGCATGTGGTTTTTGAAAAAGCGGTACGGAATGATTTGCATTGTAGCTACCAATTTAAAGTTGAACGAGCACATGTTGCAAGCATAGTGACGGAGATACAAAACCTCAATCCAGAAGAATTTTCAGCGGCTACAGAAACAATAAAAAAACAGGTGGTAGAGTACGAAGGACAATTGGATATTTTGCTTCGTAAACAAAAACTCTTAGAAACCACCCTTACCGATGCGGTTGCCGCCTACGATGACTTGCGAACACTTGCAACTTCGGTGGAAGACGTTGAATCATTGACCAAAATTATTGATAGTAAGCTAAACACGATTGAGCGACTTACTCGTGAACGGGTGAACCTTTCGCAACAGATAGATGCAATAGCGCAGCAACGCGCGGAGCTTGCAGACATGATTGAGTATGTGTACTTCTCTCTGCAGGTAGAGAAGTATCAAGTGGTGGATATCGCGTCTCTTAAAGATTCTTGGGTACGTGGCATGCGTGCTAGTATTGCAAACCTCAACACCACGTTACAAGATCTAACTTTGGGAGTGTTTGTGCTTTTGCTCGGTTTGGTGCAGGTAATCATATATGCCGGTATCATTCTTGTCGTCGTCTTTGTGATAGCGAAATTTGCATGGTATCGCGTGAGGAGTTTTTGGAAAGAGGGTGCTCCGAATGAGTAATTTTCCAGAACACAAAGGTTGCTTTTTGTACAAAACGTTTGTGTAAGTGGAAAATTTACTGGCGTGAAAAAAACAACATGCTATAGTCGCGAGTAATGAACAACGAAGGTGTGCCTTCTCAGGCAGAAGAACAAAAAGCTCCAGTCACAGAACGTACGCAAGGTACGGAGGAAGGATACATAGGACTGAAAAAAAAATCTTACGCTGAAGCTCGTCAAGAGATTAAAAAACTTTACGAGGTTGTCCCTGAGGCTCAAGAAATTATTTATAGAGAAAGACCTGCAAAGACGTCAGAAGAGTACATTATTGGTCAATATGAAATGCTTATTGGCTCACTTGAAAGCCTGAAGGAAAAATTTGCTCAGCAAGGTGAGATGCACAAAGAGCGTGCTATGGCAATGTATATTCAAAAAATGCAGGCAGAAAAAACAATAACAGCGTTGTATCTTGATGCAAAAACAGTGAATGAGGATTTTGCCTCGGACATTATTGAAGATTCTCCTTTTTTAAAAGAAGTAATTGAAGGTGTTGAAGTAGGGGAAGGTGGAGATTTGCCACAGGTAGAGTTTGTAGAGTAACATTAGAGGACAATGAATGAGAACCTTCAAAGCGAAATAGACGTGCATCTTTCGATTTTGCGTAGGCTGATTGCGCCAAGCGGTTTGTTCCTTGCCGCAGCCGATGTCGGTGTTGCCACAGGTTACGACAAGAGTTGGCTACGTGACAATTTCTATGAAGTCATGGCGTTTGAAGAAACAGGGGATTTTGAGGTGAGTCAAAAAACATGGCACGCACTACTTGATATATTTCTTAAACATGAGGACAAAATAAATTGGGCAATAGAAAAGCGTCCTCAATTCTCTTACCAGTACATACATGCACGCTACAACCCGGAAACATTTGAGGAGTTTTGGGAAGAGTGGGGTAACAAACAAAATGACGCGGTCGGATGCATTCTCTTTGCTATTGGTACTCATGAGTTAAACGGTACGAGTGTTATTCGTGGAGAAGACGACAAACGAATCGTACAGCGTCTGGTTGATTATTTAAGTTCCATAGAGTACTGGGATGATGGAGATAATGGTGTCTGGGAAGAGTACGAAGAAGTGCACTCCTCATCTGTCGGTGCGTGTGTAGCAGGGCTGAAAAAAATTAAAGAGTCCGGACTTGCTCAGGTACCTGAGTCGTCAATACAAAAAGGAGAAGAATCTCTCAACACACGATTGCCCCGAGAATCAATTACCAAGTTTACTGATTTAGCCCTCCTTTCTCTTATTTTTCCTTATCATGTGGTGAGTGAGGAACAAGAGGAAGAGATTTTAGCAAACCTTGAGTATCACCTCGCGCGAGACAAGGGTGTGGTGCGGTATCGAAATGATCGATACTACAATGCAAATGACGATGGGTATAGTGAAGAAGCTGAATGGACTATGGGCTTCCCATGGCTTTCTATCATTTACCGCGAACGAGGGGATACTGAACGCGCTGATTACTGGCTAGAAGAAGCTCGTCGTGCATGTGACGCAGAAGGTAAACTCCCCGAGCTATATTACAGCCAGACAGATGAACCAAACGAAAACAATCCACTGGGATGGTCAGAAAGTCTTTACATTATTGCATTAAAAAAGAAGCTTGACGCTTCACTCACTTGATATATTATAAGGGTAATAATTAAAGCACTATGGCTATAATCAAATGGGAACCGTTTGGTGAAATTGACCGTTTCTTTAATGACTTTCCCACACAAAACTTTTTAAAATTTGGGAGAGACATGGCGGTTGATTTATATGAAGATGGAAACAATCTGGTAGCAGAGATGAATGTTTCAGGTATTGACCCAGAAAAAATAGATATTACTGTTGAAGGAAACTATTTGCGCATTGCAGGAACACGTGAAGAAGAAAAAGAGCATAAAGATAAACAGTTCTATAGCAAGGAAATAAGCCGAGGAAGCTTTGAGCGTACGCTTCGACTCCCCGAATTGGTGCATGATGAAAAAATTGAAGCGGAGTGCAAAGATGGTGTGCTTAGAGTCATCATGCCTAAAACGGAAGGAAAGAAAAAAGAGAAAATCAAAGTATTTGTTAAGAAATAATTAAAAAAGACGCTGAAAAGCGTCTTTTTTACGCTAGGTGGAAGGGTTGCCCCGTAGTGAAAATTGACAAGGCTCGACTGCGAGTCGAGCGCGCGAAGCGCATTGTCAATTTCTACTACGGGGTTGACCCCATTAGAAGCCCAAAGCAGAGCTTTGGCAGTCGCCTAGGCGACTTGCTTCTAACGGGGTTGACTGTTTTTTTAAGCAAGGTAAGCTTTGGTAATGAATAACATGCTTGAATCATTGGTGGGGAAATACTTTATTATCGCGTACGCTCTTTTTACACTTGGAGTATACGTTTTCGTTTTTTACTGCACGAGTAGTACGTGTGGTGTGTATATTATTTTACCAGTTATGCCTTGGGCATTTATTTGGGTTGAGGATTTGGGCCTACCATTTCCTTGGGCGATGTATCCATTATTTATTCTCCTAAATGCGAGTGTTGCGTACGTTCTGGGTGCCATGGCAGAATGGTTGTACAATCGATATCTTGATTACAAACAAGGGAAGAAACTTAGTGTATTCAATCAGAAAAAAACAACACTTCTCAAGTAAATAATGAGCACAGACATACCAAGGGCACGACATACAGAAGCGGGGAACGCGGTAGCGTTGACTCTACTTGGACTTGCAGTCTCTATACTTGCGGGTGTGGTGGTTTTGTATGTACTAGGGAAGTCATCTCATCAGCCTATATATACACCTGAGGTAGCAGATGAAGAAGTGAGTGAAGAAGTGGAGGAGAAAAATTCTAGAGAAGGATGGGGAACCTATGTGAATGACACATACGAATTTTCTTTTGAATATCCGTCAGGTTGGATGGTGGCAACTGGAACCTTGAACACAGGAGAGCCTGTAGTGAGTGTCTTTCCAGCTGTTGCTACGAGTACTACATCAAACGTGGTCAGTCCGGAAGAGGTCACTTCTCATGTCTCAATATATCCACATGGTGCTGGAATAGAAGAAGTATTCGGAAAAATGCTTGCGAGTATAGTGATTATCCCAATACCTGAGGCTTCGGCAATAGATTACGTTTTAAATACAGGTAGACCGTGGGCAACAAAAGCCGTTTTTGATAAGAGTCCTTCAAGTTGGACTGATGCCGGTTTTGTGTTCGCGCGAGCTTTGGTCGAAGAAGAAGAGTTACTTTTTATGCGAGGGGAAATCGAGATTTCTCAGAATGAATTCAATGCAACATCGGGGGACGTCATGATACGAAGTGGCTTTATTGATGCTAATGTGCGTCATATTGAGGAAGAAATACTTAAAAGCTTTACGTTTATAAACACATCTGCATCATCTACTGAAGAGACGGTTGCAAATGAAAGTGGAATTGTCGTTCTGAGTCCCGAATATGGTGAAATAATATCAAGCCCTCTTTCAGTGCGAGGTCAACTCCCTAGTTCTATTGAGGGAGATATTTCACTGCGACTTGAAGCGATTGGTGGCGAAGTACTTGCAGAAGTCCCCATAGTACCACAGGGGACATGGGGCACAGACGAGCATACCCCTTTTGAGGTTTCTCTCGTTTTTGATGAAAAAACAGCAACAAGCGGCGTGTTGGTATTTGAATATGAGGACATTTCTCTCGCGGGAAAGAGGAAAAACAAGACTGTCCCAGTGGTGTTTGTTATAGACTAAAGAAGTGGTATAAGCTTGTTTGCGCACAACCTCTCTCTTTGTGTACAATTAGCATAGGACCTACGCAAACGGCGCACCACAGGAGTACTTCATTTTTCTAATTTTTCGCCAGCTGGCGAATCATAAGAAAAATTGGTCGCATTTCATCGTTGCCCGTCACAAAATATCTCTCGTAGTATTGCCCATACAACTTGTTTTATTTTATTCTGGCGCCGAAGAAGTGCAACCTAATTTTTAAGGAGCGTAGCGACTATAAAAATGGGAATGCCCTTGTGGTACATCCGTTTGCGTAAGTCCTATAACATTATTATCTGTTGAGTGGTAAAAACCACTTATATTAATACATGGACATGTTCAACACTAGCAACGTTTCAAAAACATCAAAACTAATAAATTCTCTTGGGTACTGGACACTTCTCCTTCTTGCGTTCGCACTTCCTGTGTGCGTACTGTATTCATCAGGGGTTCCATCACTCATGACTAAAATTTTTGCCGGTGGTGTACTGGTCCTTGTAACTGCTGTATTTTTCGTCATTGCTCATATTCGTGCGCAAGAAATCTTACTGCCTAAATCCTCTATCTTAGGCGTCGCGTGGCTCATTCCCATCGCGTACCTCCTCTCAACACTCTTTGCATCTTCCGGCAACCAGTCAATATTTGGAGAACGACTTACCATGGACAGTCTTTCATTTATGCTTATTTCTGCTCTTGCGCTGACGATTACAGCAATTACTCTTACAACAACGAAAAAAGCTCTAGGGATTTATCTTGCAATGCTTGGTTCAGCTACACTTCTTACCCTTATAGAACTCTATGTATTTTTTGTGCCATCTAGTGTACAAAGTTTTGGTTTGCAATCAGTCTCACTTGTCGGCACGCTCAATGATCTCGGAGTATTTTTTGGACTCATTACGATATTCGTTCTACTTTCACTCGTTTTACTTCCCGTCACTTCAATCGTTCGTGGTGTATTATGGATAGTACTCACAGCTTCTGTGTTTTTTCTCACAGCAGTAAATCTAACTGTACTCTGGTGGATAATTGGTGCATTTGCCCTTGCATTTTTTGTGTATAGCATATCGTCTCTAACTTTTTCAAAAAAACTTCAAGGGTTGGAAAACATTTCTCTTGCTTCACTTGCAGTTCTTTTACTCTCCTTCCTTTTCATAGCTGTACCGCCAGTTGTTGATGAAGCTGGAAACAGCAACATAACCGCATATGTAGCACACAGGGTTGATATCGGAGAGTTTGATGTTAGACCTTCTTGGAGTACGACCGTATCAATTGGTAGCCAAGCGTTTAAAGATGGTGGTTTGGTGTTTGGTACTGGTCCAGGTACGTTTTACCACCAGTGGGCGCGCTATATGCCGTTGAGTATCAATGTAGGTGCGTTTTGGCTCACTGATTTCTTCTATGGTATTGGACTTGTTCCAACATCGATAATAACGACAGGCTTATTAGGAGCAATTGCATGGCTAGTCTTTTTTGTTGTGTTTATATGGCGCGGAGCTCGTAACCTTATCCTCGCGAAAGATGGGGACAAGAATGATATAGCAAACTATGTACGCGTAACTTCGTTTGTTGCAGCACTCTATTTGTGGATAAATACGGTGATTCAAGTACCTAGTCCAACCCTAGTGTTATACGCAGCTTTGCTTACGGGAGTATTTATAGCTTCACTTGGTTTTGTTTCAAATTCACACACGACATATTTCAAACTGGCAGTACGTGAAAATCCTCGTGTGGGATTTGTAGCAACCTTATGTCTCACTCTACTCCTTCTAGGTTCTGCGGGCGGTATTTACGGGCTTACGGTGCGCTATATTGCGGAAGCTTCATACCAAGAGTCAGCAGATGTTATTTCGACTAATGGAGACATACTTGGAGCGTATGCTCTTGCAAACAAAGCACTGCAGCTTCATCAAACGGATGTATATTATAGGCTGGTAAGCAATATTGATGCGGTGCGGGTTCAAAACCTTATCGCACAAAACAAACCTGTAGAAGAAATAAAAACAGAGTTTGAAGGGTACCTCTCTACTTCTATTGGAAATGCGCTTGAAGCTACGAAACTTGATGAAAAAGATTATCAGAACTGGGTAAATCTTGGAAGTATTTATCAAAGCGTTATACCTATAGGAGTCGGGGGAGTAGTGGAGAGTGCAGTAGCTGCATACGATGAAGCACTTGCACTACGTCCAAGCTCACCTTCTATTTACTACGCAAAGGCAGTACTCGAACGGTCACGTGGTGACAACGCAAAAGCTCGTGAATATGTTGAGAAGGCTATTACGCTTCGCAATCAGTACACTGACGCTATTTTCTTGCTCGCACAAATTCAGATTGAGGAGAATGATGTTGAAAATGCTATAAATTCTGTTGAGGCTATTACATTGTTTAATCCTAGTAACGCTGTTGCATTTTTCCAACTCGGACTGCTTCATTATGGGGTAGAGAATTTTGCAGTAGCTGCACAAAATTTCCAACGTGCTGTTTCCATTAGTTCTGACTATGCAAATGCACATTATTTCCTCGGTCTTTCGTATTGGCGCTTAGGCAATACCAATGGTGCTCTTGCAGAGTTTAAAGAGGTTCAGAAGACGAATCCTGAAAACGCTAATGTGAATGCTATTATAGTAAACCTAGAGGCAGGTAGAGATCCTTTTGTAAATCTTGAGAATGCCGATCAACTACAAACTATTTCAGGTGCACCTATTCAGAATATTGATGATGGGGTACAGAAAACAGAAGAAACTGGTCCACTTTCTGAATAGTGACGTATGTCACCACGTAGGGTCATAGACTTATTACATAAAGAGGTGCGCGGTTTACATGAAGCCGCGTACCTTTTGGCGTTTTTTACCTTTGGGTCTCAACTATTTGCACTTGTTCGCGATAGGATGCTTGCATATTCGTTTGGTACAGGAGAAACGCTTGATGTTTTTTACGCAGCGTTTCGCATACCTGATACTATGTACGCTTTTCTTGCTTCGATGGTTTCGCTTTTTGTCTTGATACCGTTTTTAGAAGCAGCTGGGAAAGAGGGCTTTCCTGCTCTGAAAGCCTTTCTGTCAGATATGTTTTCTTTTTTTTCGTTTGCCCTGATTGGGGTGGGGGGCATTGCATGGTTGTTCGCTCCTCAGCTAGTTGAGCTACTTCTTCTGTATGCAATTGCACCTATTCTCTACAATATCGGTATTATCATAGGTATTCTTTTTTTGCAGCCCCTCTTTGGTACGAATGGTTTGGCGTGGGGTGTGGTGCTAGGTGCGGTGTTACATTTGGGGGTGCAGACACCGTTTATGGTTATCAACAACATGATTCCTCGGTTCACCATTCCGAATTGGAAACATGTATTCGAGGTAGTACGAATCTCTATTCCGCGCACTATAACCCTCTCTGCACAGCAGGTAGTCGTACTTGTCATGATTGCACTTGCTTCTCGATATGTTGCTGGATCGGTGTCTGCGTTTAGTTTTGCATGGAACTTGCAGTCTGTTCCCCTCGCAATTATTGGGGTGAGTTATTCGGTAGCCGCATTTCCAAAACTCTCACGACTTTTTGGAAATGGTGAGACGGAAGAGTACAAAAATCTTATACTTGTTGCAGCTCGACAAATACTTTTCTGGGTCATACCTGCTGTGGTTTTTATAATTGTGCTTCGTGCACAAATAGTGCGTGTTGTTCTGGGGACTGGGGCGTTTGATTGGAATGCGACCAAAATGACTGCAGCTGTTCTCGCACTGCTTGCATTGTCGCTGGTCGCACAAGGAGTAACTGTTCTTTTGGTACGAGCATGTTATGCAGCAGGTAAGACGAAGATACCTCTCATGATTACCGCCGTAAGTTCTACGCTCACAATAGTTTTGGCAGTAACCTTGCTCCATCTTAGCTCACGTGGTTTCCTGGAACTCACGTGGCTTGCAGATATCATGCGGGTGCGTGACGTTTTAAGCCCCGAGGTGCTTCTGATAGCAATTGCATACTCGGTAGGTGCAATGGTGGCTGCATTGCTGTTGCTTGTATACTTTGAACGGACGTATCCCTCTTTTTGGAAAGGGCTCTTCTCGACCTTGTGGCAATCACTGATCTCTGCGCTTGTTGCCGGATTTGCGACGTATCTCGCACTCAACCTCGTTACTAAGTTTGTTCAATTAGATACGCTTTTCGGTATAGGAGTACAAGGTTTACTTTCAGGGACTGTAGGAGTCTGTGTCTGGACGGTCGTACTTGTGAGCCTTGGAAATAAAGATATCGTTGTTGCTTGGACAGCACTTCAAAAAAAACTGACAAAAAGCCGTATTGAAGAAGTACGCGGGTCTATTGAAGGGGTGTAAATTAGTAACGAGTAGTGAGTTACTGAGTACCTAGTTTACTCGCAACTTAGTACGCGTTACTTTTCGTAGTGTAGACAAAATGACTGTAGTAGGTCATTATAAGCGACGTAGAACGAGAGAAACAAAAAAAGCATTTTTTCTTTCCGAGTCGAGGAGCTTATACAAGTTCTTTGTTTTTCAACAAAGAACTTTTATTGCCAACAGTATGGATTTAAACAATATTAGAAACTTTAGTATCATTGCTCACATAGATCATGGTAAATCAACACTGGCTGATCGCATGCTTGAGGTGACGCATACTATTGAGGCGCGCAAGATGAAGGATCAAGTGCTCGACCGTATGGATCTTGAGCGTGAGCGAGGTATCACGATTAAGATGCAGCCGGTGCGTATGGAGCATGTGATAGACGGCAAGCAGTACGTACTGAACCTTATTGATACGCCGGGGCACATAGACTTCTCATATGAGGTTTCTCGCGCACTGAAGGCTGTACACTCTCACGCGTGGATGAAGTGAAAATCGAACTCGCTGAACTCTTGGGGACGGATATAGACGAAGTGTACGAAACAAGTGGAAAAACGGGAGAAGGAGTTCTTGAACTTCTACAAGCGGTTGTTGAGAAGGTGCCGTCTCCAAACACGCACGACACAACGCAAACCTTTCGTGGGCTCGTGTTTGACTTCCAGTACAGCAACCACAGAGGAGTGATTGTGTATGTCCGAGTCGTGAATGGCATTATCAAGAAAGGGGCGACGCTCAAATTTGGCGCATCAAAAAAGACGTTTCTGGCACTCGAAGTCGGTGTATTTATGCCCGACGAAAAGCCCACAGACAGTCTCGGAGAAGGCGAAATAGGGTACATCGTCACCGGCGTAAAGGAACCAGGTGTAGCAGGTGTCGGAGACACGGTGATGCCTACAAACGGCACTGGAGTGCCTCTGTCGGGCTACATGAAGCCCTCCCCAGTGGTTTGGGCGTCAGTATACCCTGAGAGTCAGGATGACTTTTTACTCCTCAAGCAGGCCCTTTTACGGCTTCAACTCTCCGACTCGTCACTTTCTTTTGAGGAAGAAACATCTGGGTCTTTAGGACGGGGTTTTCGCTGTGGCTTCCTAGGTATGCTTCACCTTGAGATTATTACCGAGCGATTACACAGGGAGTTTGACCTTGAACTAGTGATTACACTCCCAAGTATTACGTACTTTGTCGAGCTCACGAATGGAGTCGTAGAGACTGTGTATTCTCCGCACAAATTCCCTGAGTATGGGAAGATAAAAAATGTACAAGAGCCGTGGGCTGAGGTGACACTTATTACACCAAACGTGTATGTAGGGACTGTAATGCAGATGTTGTACGAGCATGAAGCAGAGAGTAAAGAAACTGAGACATTTGGAGATGATAGGACAAAGATTGTGATAGAGATGCCCCTCAGAGAATTGATGCGTGGCTTTTTTGATAAAGTAAAAAGTATTACCTCAGGCTATGCGTCTATTTCGTATGAGTTTATCAATACTCGTCCAGCAGATGTATGTCGACTCGACATACTTGTAGCAGAAGAGATAGTACCAGCATTTACCCGTGTGGTATCTCGACGTCGAGTGGATGAAGAAGCTATAGAGATGGTAGACCAACTTCATAAGGTCATGCCGAGGCAGATGTTTGTGTCAAAGATTCAAGCCGTCGCCTTGGGGCGTATTATTTCGTCAAAGACGATACAGGCTTTTCGCAAGGATGTGACTGCGAAGCTCTACGGAGGGGATATTACACGCAAAATGAAACTGCTTGAGAAGCAGAAGAAGGGAAAGAAGAAGATGAAGTCGAGAGGCAAGGTGAACATTCCACATGAGGTATTTTTGAAGATGATGCGAGGGGGAGAGAAGTAAAAAAGTTGAAAGTTGAATGTTTAAAGTTCAAAGTTAAAAGCATGCCCCGTACCAAGCTCTGCTTTGGTACTGGGGTTAAAAGCAAAACAGTACGGAGTAAAAAGTATTGAGTTAAAAGTGTGTCGTTTTTTCAAAACGTTTATGAAACCAAAAATACAACTTATTGTCGATATAAAAAAAGATATTGAAAACGCAAAGTGGTTTGTGAACGACGGTGTTTTTGTGGAATGGTTTTTGCCTCAAGATTTTCAATATATTTTAAGTAAAAAATTCTCTACTCCAGAGAGAAATAAGATTATTACTGAATACACAAAGCATGTTCACGCAGAAAGGGAGGGGGATATACAGAAAGGTGTTGAGCAGGTGCAAGAACAGTGGTCAAAAATCGAGAGTAAGTTTTATGAACTTGTTGATACGATTTTTAAAAGTCATGCGTGGCCACAAGGGAAATACATTGGCTACGCGTCTGTGTATTTAATGTTTCCTCGAAATATACAAGAGAAGACTTTTTATTTTCCTTATACTCAAAGACCAATTAATCCTGTAAGTACAATAGCGCATGAGATGTTGCATTTTATCTTTTTTGACTACATTCAAAAAAAGCTTGGAATAAAAGAAAACGACTCCTTAAAAGGAAAAAACAAGAAATATGTATGGCAGGTTTCAGAAACATTCAATACTGTGATAGAAAACTGGAGTCCGTATAAAAATATTTTCTCGTACAGCAAGAAAGTCAAACCATACCCAGGTTGCGAAGAAATGTTTACTCTCATGTCTAAACAGTGGAAGAAGAACCAAGATATAGAAAGTTTTCTCGATGCATGGCTCTCGCGTAAATAGGCATGAAAAACTCTAAGTGAATCAGATATGTACTCACCGCCGTTAACTCTCGAAGAGATACGAAAACAGTATCCAGAAAAAGCAGATGCATTATGCGCTGACCCCGTGCATTGCTGGAGGGCAGAAACAGGAATAGAGCTCATCCACAAAGAGCCAAGTCTCGAAGAGCTGGAACGCATTTGGAAAAATTGGCAGGAGATGAGTATCGAACAAAAACGTCTGAGTGATGAGAAAAGTGTCGAGTTGTTTGGGGTGACTAACGAAGAACATCACGCAAAAATCTTGTGTGAAAAACAAACCTAAAAACTGCCCAGCGAATGGACAGTTTTTATATTATATTTCTAGTTTCAAGGTTTCTGCAGGAGGAGTGTTTGATACAGGTTGTTCTGCTTGAGGGGTACCTGTAGATGTAGTCGTGCTGTTTATATCCAAACGTCCCTCGTTGATAGCATCAAGAACAGCTTGCTCTTCAGGAGTTGTAACTTTTCCATTTACAGTAGTACTACCATTTTTTTGCAAATCAAGCTGTGCCTGCACCTCAGGAGGTATTTCTATCTGCTGTTGGTTTGCGGTAGTTTGTGTGAGACTTGTAAAGCCAGAGTATGCAAAAATCATGCTCAATACTATGAGTACAGCCATAACTGCCCACATGTACTTGATTATATTACGTGTCTTTTTATTGAATAGAAACATATTTAAACTTTCATTTTGTGCGAATTTCTGCGTTAATTTCGTCATTAATTCACTCACAATATCTGTAATATTGCTCGTGAATATAATTCCTCATTGCCTTGAACTTCATCACAAAATGAAAGTTTAAGGTATTTGTTTATGGTGATTCGCCTAAAAACCACAAGCAAGGTAAGATAGATAGTACCACAGAGGCGTGTGGGTGCAATGTATGTTTGGTTTCCATGAAAAAAGAAAATTCAAAAGTTTCCTGTATTCCAAGGCTTTTTTGGTGTTTATGTGTATTCCTGTTGGATTTATGTCCTATGCGGCCTACAACGCTTACGAGAGGGAGCGTGAGACCAGTATGCTACGACAAGAATTAGCAAAGGAGCTTGTGGCACTTGAGAGGAGGTCAGGCGAACTTGAAAAAAATATTCAAAATCTTGAAGATCCGAGAGGGATAGAGACTGAACTCAGAAGTAGATATGATGTGGGATGGGAAGGGGAGGAGGTGATTATTCTTGTTGAAGAAGAATCTTCTACACAAACGCCACCTGTTTTACCAGAATCTAGACCAAATTTGTGGCATCGTTTTATTGATGTCCTGTTTTAGTGGAGTGTAATGGATAAAAATATAAATGTGGTATACTTAACAACTAAAAACTTACCAATTTTCAAAAACTAGAAACAGTATGGAAAAGCAAGTAACAATTTACAGCACTCCCACATGTCACTTCTGCCACATGGCAAAAGACTATTTTAATGAAAATAAAATAGAATTTACAGAACATGATGTAGCTACTGACCTTGAAGCCCGTCAAGAAATGATGAACAGAAGTGGTCAAATGGGAGTACCGCAAATACTTATAGGAGATGAGCTTGTTATTGGTTTTGATAAGCCTCGTATAGATACACTTCTTGGTTTGGGTGTTTAATAAATATTGAACGTAAGAATAAAAAACGTGCCCTAAGGTACGTTTTTTTATTCACGTAGCTACTGTATATTAGTGGTAGATTTATATAATTATATACTATAATTAAGATACAAATCGCGATGAAGTTATACAATATTGGGATTGGGTTGATATTCTTAAAGTTAATAAGTCATATATTCAAAGCGTTAATATTTTACAAGGAAAAAACAAGGAAAGTTGCCTTATGGAATGTGTAGGGTTCGGGTAAGAAAAAACGCTCCTTATTTCAAAGTGTTGATGAGTATGATACAAATACTAAGTAACGATTGTAAGTTGCCTCTGTAGTTCCCCAGCCTCCGTTCTTCGCAAGACTCAGAATTACAGCGTGCAAGAATAGAATAGAAGTAATGCTCTCATAGTTCAACGGATAGAACAGCCCCGTCCTAAGGGGTAGATGTAGGTTCAATTCCTACTGAGAGCACAGCGAACAAAGTGAGATGTGTCACAGTAGGAATTGCACCACAAGGGCATTTCCATTTTTCTAACTCCTTTCAGTCGTAAGAAAATTGGTCAACCGTAGGACTAACGTTTACACAGAGCGAAGCGACAATGTAAACGTTGATCTCGACCATCGGGAGAGGCAATTCCTACTGAGAGCACAAAAAGAAATTTTCCTCATTTTTGCTTTGTTCCCATCACTTCGTATGGCTTTATCCTTTTGAACTAAGTGTAGATAGATACATCTTGTTGTATATATCAATATATATTGATATAATAAATATATGAATCGAACAACGATTGACGTAAAAAAAGTTCGTCGCTATCTTAGTGCCATAGCACAGCCTGTGCGCTTAGACATATTACTCATGCTTAAGGGAGGGGAACTTTGTGTGTGTGATATCTATAGTGCTCTTAATATTTCTCAAAATCTTACATCCCATCATCTAAGTGTCCTCACTGAGTTAGGGCTTCTTACAAGTCGGAAGGTGGGTGTGAAAATGCTCTACAGTCGAGATGAAAAAGTGTTGCGCGCATGTCAAACAGCACTTTCTACTCTTATGACTAAAGACAATAGTGCTGTTCATATGACTACAAAAAAGAAATGTAGTATTTCGTGCTGATAAAAAGAAAGATGTAAAAAGTATTAATAAAAAAATAGTGTATGTCACAAGAAATAAAAACAATAGCAGTATTGGGTACAGGATGTCCCTCGTGCAAAAAACTTTTTGAGCTTACCACACAAGCAGTCAAAGAACTTGGTTTATTAAGTGAAGTCGAGTACGTAACGGATATTCAGAAAATAGTCGCAATGGGTATTATGCAGACTCCTGTGCTTGCGGTAAATAATGTCCCAGTCATGACAGGTGCAACAAACGATATTGAAAAAATTAAAACACTCCTCGTGCAAAGAGACGAGAACACTTGCTCTGCTGAGGGGGAATCGTCTAAGTGCGGGTGTGGCGGTTCTTGTTAGTGCATATATTTACACACTATGGACATTTTTTACCCTCTACAATGGATAGCTGATAGAGTGACGTATAACCTCTTTGCAATAGTGCATGGGACTAGGCTTGCAGATGGTGTGAACTTCTTCGTATACGACACACTCAAAATATTTTTACTCCTCTTTGCTATTTCTTTTGGTATGGGGCTTATCAATGTGTATTTTCCTGTTGAAAAGGTGCGTGACTACTTAACACAAAAGAAAATGTTTGGGCTAGATTATTTTCTTGCAGCATTTTTTGGCACCATAACACCTTTTTGCTCGTGTTCATCAGTACCACTTTTTATTGGTTTTGTGAAAGGTGGTATTCCGCTTGGGGTGACACTTGCTTTCCTCATAAGCTCACCTTTGGTTGATTCCGTCGTAATAGCGATGCTTGTCGGTATGTTTGGTGTAAAGACCGCTTTGGTGTATGTGGTGTCGGGTATTGTTGTGGCTATGGTCGGAGGGTATGTTCTTGGAAAAATGCGTCTTGAAAGATATCTCACTTCATGGGTACTTGAAATGCGCTCAGTAGGAGGAGTTACTGCACCAGTGGTACAGGGAAGTGTTTTATTTAGCAAAGAACATATTGGACACGCATACAAAGAGTCGTTGGGTATTATTAAAAGTGTTGGATTGTATGTCTTCATCGGTGTTGGCGTAGGAGCTTTTATACATGGTTTCGTACCTGTTAGTTTTTTTGAAGAATATATGAATATTCACCCACTACTTGCAGTACCACTCGCTGCTATAATAGCTGTGCCACTCTACGCAAATGCAGCAGGAATCCTTCCTATTGCACAAGTCTTGGTAGGGAAAGGGATTGAACTTGGGGTAGTACTTTCTTTTATGATGGCTGCGGTCGCCTTATCTATTCCTTCAGGAATCCTACTTCGTAAGGTTATGACCATGAGGTTTCTTTCGTATTTTTACGGAGTCACAACGTTTGGTATTATTTTGCTTGGGTATTTCTATGTTGCGGTATTGTAAATATACTTTTCAGACAATACTGCATTTTTCTCTTGTCACTTTCCCCGTATACTTACACTATGAATCAACTAGATGACATGGATGTTGAAGAGTTATTGCGAGTAAATATTCGCCTTACGCAAGAGAACAACAAGCTTCTCAAGAAGATGCATCGTGCAGGAGTACTCAATTTCTGGATGCGTATTGTGTTCTTTCTTGTACTAGCTGGTAGTGCGTACTACGCCTACCGTACGTATTTGCAAGAGTATGTTGTTAATCTTCAAGGAATGTACGAGGAATTGCAGGAAGGTGTTGATTCGGCCAAAACTATGTCAGAAAAGTTTAGAATGTAACCATTCTTTTTAACAATATATACCCAGTGATAGGTAGGTTTTAATTATCCCAGTTATTTGGTAGACTAGAGCTTGCTTGCTGAGGTAGCTCCCCAGTAGTAGAGCAAAGCTCACTACGGGGCAGGCAGTTAGAACTTTCGGATATGTCAGCAAATGAGTATACTGTCTAGGTCAGGATACTCATTTGCTGAGGTAGCTCAGTTGGTAGAGCATTCGCCTGAAGAGCGAGGGGTCGCCGGTTCAAGCCCGGCCCTCAGCACCACACACAACAATCCGCCTAAAAGGCGGTTTTGTTGTTTTAGTTTGACTGAACATGCGAAAATGGTACTCTTTCCCAGGAAAAAGTTTTTTGTAAGTACGCACAATTCCGTGCAAAAGTGAGAGGTGTTGAGTATGTGTGAAGCAGGTATCGGAACAAAAGTCAGAAGCATTATCTCCTTTATTTTGTGGCACTGTGCATCTGGAGGATGTGACACATGCACTGTGTGGGTTGACAAAGGGTCAGTCGAAAATCCGGTCATAATTGCCATTGCGCGACTGGAGAAGATATTGGAAGACCCGCATCAGCATGAGAGTGACAAGTTATATGCGGAGTATGTACTCGTCGATCTTATGCGCAATGAAAATGTCTGCCTCGACTATGTCGACGCGGCGTATGCGGTACTTGTAAGATCTACATACTCCCTGAGTGATGAGACGCGTACTGCGATAGCTTCGTTCGAGGCTGAACCGGAGAATGCTATTACTGTTGAAATGTTACGTGAACAACGTAAGGCCCAGTAAGATGAAAAGGTTCATTACTAAAAAACCACCTTGGTACGAAGTATCAAGGTGGTTTTCAAATATAATTCCTATCCTGTTTTTACTTTAAGCTTGGTTTGTTTTTCTTTATCAATTTTTGGAAGTCGTATAGTGAGAAGTCCATGTTTCTCTTGAGCAGACGCATCCTCCACCTCAACTTCAGCAGGGAGGAGAACAGTTCGTGAAAACGAGCCCCAGTAAAGTTCCTTGTGGAAATAGTTGTCCTCAGTCACTTCTTTATGTTCTTCACGAGATCCTCGTATGGTTACCATGTCACGAGATATTGAGATATCTAGGTCATCCGGTCGCACACCCGCCACAATACTTCGAATCACTATTTCGTCAGGTGTTTGGTACACGTCAACAGTGAGTTGACCTTCTGCCACTTCTTCTTCAAGCCACTCTTCTCTCCCGTCTCTTAAATCAGTAGCAGATCCACCACGGCTTCGAGTATCAGATGTTTGGCGCACAGGAGCTTCTTCTTCGTATGCATCATCGTATCCGTCGTCGATATCTACCGCTCCTGTTAGACGTTGAAAAAAAGATTTTTTTTGTTTTGGCATGATGTACTGTTTTTTTAAAAACGAGGACGAGTGATACGTTTAGCACGCTCGAATAGTAATAGTAGCCCTATAATTCCAAGCCACACGGAGAAGAACACAACTGTGGTCACTTTCTCACTACCTGTAATTATATGGTGGTTGAATAGTGCATGCAATACGGACGCAAGCACAAGTCCTGTGCATAATGAAATAAACTGCAACGAGTAGGATCGATAAAAAGTTATTGCTATGGAAAAACCGACGACCGCACTTGAGAGTGTGTGTATAAGTGCAGCTCCAGTAAAGCGCAAGTTACCCGTCACCATCCCACCCACGACGTCGCCCACACCCAAGGGTCCAAGGAGAAACAATCCTGTTTCTAATGCGGAAAAACCTAATGCTACAGTGATGAGGTATATCATGGCATCTATGGGTTCATCCACGGCTCTGCGCCACAAGATAATAGCTACGGCAACAAAATATTTTATAAGTTCTTCTGCGGTAGCCCAGAGAAAGATGGGGCGAATTTCTGCTGGTAAGTCACGACAAAAGCTGACGGTATAAAATGGATTTGAGAAATCAAGTGGCCATATACCACTTGAGACACATTTAGCTAACATCTCGATAGGTAGTACTAGCAATACGGCGAGCATACCTGAGAGAAAAGCGGCAAGAATGAGCCATTTTGGTTCAGGTGCTTGACTGTCTTCTTTGAGAAAAAACCACAGCCACAAGAGGGCAGGAAGTAAGCCACCAAGTAAGGCATATAAAAGTATAGTTCCAGATAGCATACATTATTATAGTACCAAAGAGAGGGCACGCCCGTATACAGTTGAAAGTTATAAAGTTGAAAGTCCGAGGTTAAAAGTTAAATGTTGAAAGTAGTGGAAACTGGTTGTGGATAGCTACCTGCAAGCGTGCAGCAAGCTACCAGCTCACAAATGCGAACCCAGAATTCACTTTACTTTGAACTTTATGAACTTTATAACTTTCAACTTTATTCTTTCGGCCACTTCGCTACCATAAGAAGCCCAGTCTCCCTTTCGGGAAGAGCTTGCCATATCTCCTCAGTGACGAAAGGCATAAATGGGTGTAGTAGCTTGAGTTGGATGATGAGTGCTTCATAGAGTGTGCGGACTCTGCTTTTTTTCAGAGACTCATCGTCCCCCTGCAAAATTTGTTTTGATTCCTCGAGTACCTCATCAGCAAAGCGGTGCCACGTGTAGTGATACAGCTTTTCTCCCGCTATGTAGAGGCGGTATTTTTCAACATCAGTAGTAACATCACGAGCAAGCTCCTGCACCTCTGAGAGTAGTATGGTATCTTCTTTTTGCAATGCGTGAGTAAGGTCAAGCCCTGCATCAGCAACAGCGTTCAACACAAAACGACTAATGTTCCAGATTTTGTTTGCAAACTTTTTGTAGGCGTTTATTTTGTCGGGATCAAGGTTCATGTCGGTACCTGCAGTGTTTCCTATGAGGAGTCCCATACGGAGCGCATCCGTACCGTACTTCTCTGATATTTCAGTAGGTGCGGTGACGTTGCCCTTTGACTTACTCATTTTCTTCCCATGCTTGTCCCGTACAAGCCCGTGGAGGTATACATCGCGGAAGGGAACCTTGCCAGTTCTGTAGAGACCAAACATCACCATGCGTGCCACCCAGAAGAAAATGATATCTGCAGCGGTCTCCATGACTGTCGTAGGGTAGTAAGTTTTGAAATCATCACCATCAGGGAAACCAAGCGTGACATAGGGCCACTGTCCCGAAGAGAACCATGTATCAAAGGTGTCTGGATCTTTTACAACTTCTCCACCGCACGCAGTACATGTAACAATGCTGTTTGTGAGGTCGACGTACCCTGCGTCACATTTCGCGCATATCTTTGCGGGGATAGGGATACCCCAGACTATTTGTCGTGAAATGTTCCAGTCTTCTATACCAGTGAGCCAGTGTCGAAATATTTTCTCATGTTGCTCAGTTAGAATACGGAACTCACCATCAGCGAGTGCCTTGAGCGCCCTATCTGCGAGAGGCTTCATGGTCACAAACCACTGCTGGCGTATCTGCGGTTCTATTTCTCGAGCGCACTTGTAGCACACAGGTACGGTATGTTTGTACGTAGTATCAATCTTCACAAGCAGACCTTTTTTCTCAAGCTTCTCAACTATTTTTTCACGCGCCTCTTTAATAGACATACCCTCAAACTCTCCCGCGATAGGGAGCAGTTTGCCTTGCCAATTGATTATTTGCTCGTAGTCAAGGTTGTGTCGTTTTGCAACTTCGAAGTCTATACCAGAGTGCCAGGGAGTGATGGTCATCACACCCGAGCCCATTTCAGGATCACCCGCAACATCTTTGATGACCGTTGCTGTTATAGGACCGTTTATCCATTCGAGATCAATTTTTTGTCCATGGGTGTACTCAGCATACCGTGTATCGTCGGGATGCATCACGACATACTTGTCACCAAACTTCGTTTCTGGTCGTGAGGTACCTATGACGAAGGGTCCGTACTGGAAGTAGTAGAACGGCTCGGTGCGCTCCTCGTGCTCGGTCTCTAGGTTTGAAAGAGAGGTTTGGTGCTTAGGACACCAGTTGACGGTACGTGCACCCCGGTACAAGAGTCCGTCGTCATCTAATTTTTTAAAGGTGTCATGTACTGTGTGTACCACGCGCTCATCAAGGGTGAAGAGTTCTCGAGACCAGTCACAGGATGCACCGAGAGAACGAAGTTGGCCTTCCATAAAACTCTTGTTTGAGAGGGTGAAGTCAAGTATTTCTTTATATAGATCCTTTGGTTCCATACCAAAACGAGAGCGTCCTTCTTTTTGCAATTTCTTTTCGTAAACAACTTGTGTTTCAAATCCTGCATGATCAGCTCCAGGGAACCAGAGAGTTCTTTTGCCCTGCATACGGGCGACGCGGGTCATGACATCCTGAAGTGTCACAAAGAGCGCATGTCCTGCATGAAGCGAACCGTTGGCGTTTGGTGGGGGCATAATTACGGAGAAAGGCTCTGCATCACTTCTCGTCACGCCTTTTTCTACACATACGTCAGGGTTGAAAAACCCTGAGTCTTCCCATATTTTATAGATTGCTTTCTCGCTCTCCTCTGGGTTGTATGGTTTTAAAAATTTCTCATGCATATTATATGGTTTGTTGGTTTTTTGTTGGTTTATTGGATAGTATCATAAGAAGAGGAGCTACTCTACTACATGAGAGTACAGAGCTTGCCCCGCTAAGGCGGGGTAAAAGTCCAGAGTCCAGAGTCCAGAGTTAAAAAATTTATCCTTCCTGTTGGTATGGGTGAGCCCTCGTCGTATTACTTACTATGTATTACTTAATTTATCTCTCTCTTTTTCTTCCAATATCTCAAAGTCATGTTGAAGGACATGTGAGACTTTAAGAATATACCGCGCAAATTATACTCTTTTTAATGGACAAGAGACATCTGTTGACCTCAAAGACCAGTCCTTATGTGTAGTACATATACACATTGGTACTCTGTATATATGGTGGTATTCATATACATAGAGCAAACGGTTCTGACAAGGACTTTCGTTTGCTTTTTAGAGCGTGACTGGATCAGGGGGCTGATTTTCAGCTACGCGGGGTCCGACCTAAGACCCTTCTTAGGAAGTTTCGGACCTCGGCAGTTGGACGTGAGACAAGTTTTCTAAATTACATAAAAAATATGAAAGAAGCAATTTTTACATACGTTTACAGGTCTGCTATTGTGGTGATGTTTTTCTCCGCAATGCTTATACTCTTTGTTCAAAACACCGCACCTTTTGGTTTGTCTGTTTCGTGGAGCGATGAGGGTTTTGGTTCCTCACTCGTCCTCACTCGTCCTCTGGTTACCGCTACAGTTGGGAGCAGTGTTGTGAGGAGCGCAGCACTCCAAAGTGAAGTTTCGGTGTACTCAGTACATGAAGTGTTGCGACGTGATGGTATGACGTACTACCAACTTGCTAGTGCGTTTACACCCGAGGTACTTACGGTCCCTGCGGTAGAGCTTGGAAGGACAGCAATAGTAACAGTGCCATATGTCGGTGTGTTTGTTCAGATGCTTACGAACGTGATAGGAGTTATGGTGCTCGTAGGAATACCGCTTCTTATGCTCGGTATCAACTACACCATCGTGTTCGTTCAGAAATTGTTACCAACTCTTTCAATTCTTGAGAAAGGTGCAAAACGTACAGCAATCACAGAACTGCAAGAACAAGAAACAGAATATGAAATGACTACCGTTTTAAAGCCGTACAGATTGAAGAGAAAGTTGAGTCTTCAATAGTAGCGCAGATTATATACTAGTAAACATATACCATGACTTCAATATTGAGAACAAAACAACAAATAGCATGTGATGGTGTCCGTACGACATGGTATGCTGACGCCTTTACAGAGATACTGCATCAGCAGGTAACAACTCAGTTTTCTATGGATGGTGTGGTTCCTTCAAAAAACGTTGCACATGCGAGTATCCATAAAGGGGCAATCGCATCCGTTCCGCAAGCAGTGGCAGTTGAAGGTTTACAGCAAACACAAGAAAAGCTCAAAAAATTTGCAGGCAACATTGATGGAGTCAGATTCCCTTTGGGGGTAGGTGTGTAGTGAGTAACGAGAGAAAAAGTAGAAAGTTATAAAGTTGAAAGTAATGGAAAAAGCGGAATGGGGATACTAATTTGAAATACTTAATTTAAAATTTGAAGTGAATCCCGTTAGAGACGATGAAAATTGAAGTAGTAAGAAATCAATTTAAATAATGAAAAACATACAGGAAACAAACAAGTAAAATATGAGAACTATGTCCCGCCAAGGCGGGGCTGTCTCTAACGGGATGAAAAATTAATTTTAAATTTTAAATGACGAGAAAGCCCGTAACGAACTCCGATTCTGCGTGCTATATTAATTACAAAAAATACTAGTAATAATACTAGTATTTTTTGAATTACTCAGAATTCGTCTTCTTTCTTTCGAATCCTTCGACTGGCTCAGGGCAAGCTCGTTATTCGTTTTACTTTCAACATTCAACTTTATAACTTTTTACCCCGCCACCCTTCGATAAACTCAGGGTAAACAGGCGGGGGGAAGCTCTCGTCTTTCGTTTTCAACATTTAACTTTTAACTTTATAACGTTCAACTCAGAATTTTAAATTTCCCGAAGCAGAGAGGTCGTCTTTTGCGTCGAGCATCGGCGCATTCCTGAGATGCATAAAGTATCCCGCCATACCTATCATAACTGCATTATCTGTAGAGAGACCTTCTGCAGGGAGTCGGAGTGTACAATCGAGCTCATTTGATGCAAACATCTTTTCTAAACCCTTCCTGATGTGGGTGTTGGCAGAGACACCGCCTCCTAGTACGAAAGTGCGTGCAGGAAACTGCTCAAGTGCTTGTGCTGTTTTCTTTATAACTACGTCGCGCACTGCATCCTCAAATTCTGCACAGAGAAGATGTCTTTGAATATCACTGAGTTCACCAAGTTCCTGCACTTGGTACAGTACGGCGGTCTTTAATCCAGAAAAGGAAAAGTCTAAATCACCAGATTGGAGCATAGGGCGGGGCATTTTTTTGATAACACTCATGAGATGTGCCGGACGCGTGATAAGTGCCTGTCGACCTTTGTTCGCGAGCTTTGATAGTTCAGGACCACCAGGGTAGGGTATCCCCATCAGTCGAGCCACTTTATCAAACGCTTCTCCTATAGAGTCGTCACGGGTGGCGCCGACAACACGGTATTTTCCCCAGTCCTCTGCATAGACGAACTCAGTGTGACCCCCTGAGACAATAAGTCCGAGCAGAGGGAAGGTTATTTCTTCTACGGAATACTTCTGAGCACTCTCGTCTTCTGCGTGTACCGCACTCGCGATTATGTGCCCCTCAAGGTGGTTCACGGCAAGAATGGGGAGATTCCAGATGTAGGAGAGGGCGCGTGCGAAGTTGATACCCACCCAGAGTGCTGGTTCTAGTCCAGGACCATGTGTCACAGCGATGGCATTAAGTGCAGGTTTCTCAATGTGTTCTAGGTAGGTGACGAGTGCATGATAGAGTCCTTCCTCACGTACCAAGAGTTTCTGGAGATACTCTTTTTGTTCTTTGGTAAGTTTTTGAGTATTGATATCAATAGACAGTTTTGCTTCGCGCAGAGCAGTGCCAAGGAGGGGTGCAAGGTTCGCCGCGTGCTCACGCTTCGCAAGAGAAGGGTAAACCCCCCCAAATGCCGCATGCTTTTTCGCTTGTGAGTAGAGTGCGTTTCCACGAACCTGAAAGGTAGTGTTATGGTAGGAGCCTTCTGCATCTATAACCGATACAGCAGTTTCGTCACAGGATGTTTCAATAGAAAGTATCCTCATTTGCGTAAGAGGCTGAGGCTTCTGTGAGGCTTCTTCATTTTTTTCAGTTTGAATGTTCATAACTTATCTCGGTTGCGTATAAGAGTTAGGTAGTAAGTTCAGTGTACCATGTTTAATGATGCATAGACTATTGGGTCCTGTTGAAGTATATCTCTAAAGACTGTAGTATATCTCTTAATGGACGGTTACCTTGTCGGCAGGTACACTATGTCCAATTTTATAAAAACGATTTTTCTGGTCAGTTACCTGCCTGTCGGCAGACAGGGCTCAGCTCGCCCCGCCATGGCGGGGTAAAGTAGAGCGTCCCCTCGCGTCCCGTTAGAAAAAAGTGGGTTATTGGGCGGTTAGCTCAGTTGGTAGAGCGTTCCCTTGACGTGGGAAAGGTCACAGGTTCGAATCCTGTACCGCCCACATTTTTCTAACGGGATGAATGGGGAAGGTCACAGGTTCGAATCCTGTACTGTTCATGTAATGAAAGAATCCTGTACTGTCCACTCGATTCGCATTTCGCAAGCTCAAAACTCACTCGTGGCAAGCCCGCACACATTACAATGTGTGCGGGCAAGCCACAGACCTTTTGAATAATACTATTTATTTGTTAAGGCAAGTGTTGAGTAAAAGGAGTAGCTACAGAGCCAAAAATCCTAAGTTCAACAAGTAAGTGCAACACTTGATAATATATCAAGTGTTATGAACTATACCCATTTAACAATAGAAGAACGTGAGAAATTGCAGGAAT
>Ga0075948_119_pt1 | contig 27861 bp, 24 predicted proteins | sample RifGroA2_FD_68012 | JGI IMG/M metagenome (GOLD analysis project Ga0075948, IMG submission 68012) | Parcubacteria bacterium GW2011_GWA2_43_11 | reverse complement strand
GATCCACATGGAAAAACACGAAGATTATTAGCTTATTGTCTGGATCAACAGAACGATTCTATGTTTCAGTTAGAAATTCTGGTACAAACACTCCAGTGACATATGTCAGGGGTGTCTTGGTATCGCCCGCAAGTAATGGAAGTGAATATGCAGTTTCTGAAAATACTTGGTATAGGATCGAGGCTCATTTTAAAGCTGACGCAAGTGTGGGGGGATTTGAGTTTAAGGTAGATGGTAATAGTCCTGGTGGTGATACTCTTGCTATAAATACATCTGGACAAGAAATAGATACAATTAGAGTGGGAATGCAAACAGGAAATGCTCTACCATCAAATGCTTCTGCTATGTATGTGGATAATGTAAAAGCAGATTCGTCATGGATTGGAGCATGGTCGGCAGGCACCCCAATAACATGGGAAAAGAGCGGAATTACTACGGAACCCAAGGCTGTAATTTACAATGGAACAATACTAACATCAGTCAACAGTTGTTTGAAAACATGCGCTTTAAATACTTGGGATTGGAATACGAATACTTTGTATGTCAATGTTGGAGGAGATCCTGGAAATGAAATTGAAGCGGGCCAAAGAAATTATGCCATATCAAACACAGCAAAAAATTATATCACGTACAACAACTTAACTCTGGAAGGAAGTAATAGCGGAGGCATAATAGTTGATAGTGGAAATTATAACATTCTGGACGCTCTAACTGTCAGAAAGATTGGCAATGGCAATGGCTATGGAATTTTCCTTGCTGATGATAGCTATGCTGCCGGCCATGGTAACCATACAGTAGAAAATTGTGTTCTTTCTGATATATATGGAGATGGGATATTTACTCAAAGAGTCAGAAACATTACGATTGATTCAAATATTGTTGGTACAGTTTATGCTGGCCCTGGAGGGAATAGTGGAGACAATATTCAGTTACTTGATTCATCCAGTGTAACCATTTCCAGAAATTCCGTAACTCAATTAGGAAGTAACACCATTAAGGGTAATATTGTAACGGAAAGTTTAAATGGAATTGCTTCAGGTTTTATTGTTGAAGATAATGAGCTTGCCTATGGTAATTTTGGATTAGGATTTTATCAGGCAGATGGAATTATAATTAGGCGAAATAAAATTCATAATCAGACTACTTATAATGGGATTCAAGGTACTGATGACACAACAGGCGATGCTCAGATTTACGATAATATTATTTATAATGTTAATGGTGGCGGAATCAATTTGTGTGGATCTTACGATAGAACAAATATTAAAATTTACAATAATGTTATTTCGGGAATTACAGGACAGTATGGAATATGTTTGGAACAATTTGATGGTGAAGTAAAAAATAATATAATTTGGAATTCTGGACCGGCATCAAACTATGCATATTTTGTGACTTTAAAAGTCGATGGCACTATAAGTTCCAATTATAATATTATTGGTCCTGAATCTGCGACAAAGTATATTAGTTTTGCCGGAACTAGCTATAGTACTTTGGCGGCTTATCGATCAGGGAAATCTCAAGATGCCAATTCTTTGATCTTTAATCCTCTCTTTACCTCAACCTCCGACTTCCACCTCCTCTCCACTTCTCCCGCCATCAATGCCGGCACTGATGTCGGAATTACTGCTGACTATGAAGGCAATCCAATTAGTGGCTCAGCTTGGGACATCGGAGCCTATGAATTTCAAGTAAGTACTCCCTCTGTAGGTGGTGGGGCCTTGCTAAACCCGAGAACCACGAATACCGCAGATGATACTTCTGATGAAGCAACACTCGAAGAGGATACCTCCTCGAATTCAGAAGATGAACAAGAGATACCGCTAGAGGAAGTACCATCATCCTCGGGAACTACTTCAGTATTCACCTTCACGCGACACTTAAATATAGGTAGTGAAGGACTAGATGTCGTTGAGCTACAAAAAATATTACGAAATCATGGATTCTTCACCTATCCTACCAACACTGGATACTATGGTACTATTACAGCAGAAGCTGTTAAGCAGTATCAAACAAAGAACGGTATTCCAGCTTTAGGACTTGTAGGACCTCTGACACTCGCTAAGCTAAACAAGGATGCCCCTGCTCCTGTTGCATCAAAGGAAGACGAAGTTTCAACTGAAGCTTTCATTGAACTACTTATACAACTCGGAATTATCCCAGCAGAGAAGGTAGCGCAAGCGCGAGAAGCTTTAACTGAGCGTAACGACTTGTAATCCGTCTATTATATATTTAGGAACCGGACCTCCTAAATGATATTTACAATAAGGCTTTACTAAAAGCTGATTGTACCATTAATACAGCCTCACAAAAGTACCATTGAGCTGTTTTCTTTCGAACTAGGAACTGTGAACTAGGAACCTGAATTGCACTGTGATTTTCGTATTTTGAACAATAGGCAAAATGACGTATACTGCAAAAACATGAAAGGGCACTTACATCCGATATCTATAGCGATTTCCAGAATCAATGCTATCTTTCATGAACTCGGATTTGAGTTTGCTGATGGACCTCTTGTTGAAAGTGAATACTATAATTTCGACGCACTAAACGTACCACGTGATCATCCCGCACGAGATATGCAGGATACCTTTTGGGTACGTGGAAAAGACGAAACAGTACTTCGTACGCACACGAGTACCGTTCAGGTACGCTATATGGAGTCACACGAGCCTCCCATACGCATCATTTCACCGGGGCGTGTATTTCGTAATGAAGCGACTGATGCGACGCATGAGGCCCAATTTTATCAGGTTGAAGGTTTGTATGTAGACGAGCGCGCGTCACTCGCACAACTCAAAGGTCTCCTTGAATATTTCTTCACGAAATTTTATGAACGTGACGTCACAGTTCGTTTTCGTCCTGGATTCTTCCCCTTCGTCGAGCCGGGGGTGGAGGTGGATATGCTTCTTAAGAAAAAAGATGGAAGTACGGCATGGGTGGAGGTGCTCGGTGCAGGCATGGTGCATCCCAATGTCCTCAAGGCTGGTGGAATCAATCCGGAAAAATATTCGGGTTTTGCGTTTGGTGGAGGCATTGAGCGACTGCTTATGATAGGAGCGGAAATAGATGATGTGCGTTTTTTCCACACGGGTGACTTACGGTTTACACACCAGTTTTAATATGAAAATTTCACGCAATTGGCTCCAAAAATATTTTGAAAGTACACTTCCGAGTGCGCTGGAGCTTGCTGACTTGTTTACTTTTCATTCGTTTGAAGTAGAGGAAGTGACGCAGGTTGAAGATGATTGGGTTATTGACGTAGATATACTTCCAAACCGCTCATCTGATTGTTTGTCACACCGAGGGATTGCTCGTGAGGTTTCGACACTTCTCTCAATACCACTTAAAAACGATTCTCTACGAGACACGCTCCCTGCATGGAAACCACTTACGCATACAAAAGTTTCTGTCGAAAATAATGCATTATGCCCACGGTATATGACTGCACTTATTCGGGGGGTGCGAGTAGAGCCTTCACCTCCATGGTTGCAAAAAGCCCTAAAAACACTTGGACAGAAGTCTATCAATAACATTGTCGATGCCACAAATTACGTCATGCTTGATACAGGTCAGCCACTCCATGCTTTTGATTACTCGCTACTCGCTACAGATGAAGAAGGCACTCGTCACCTTTCGGTACGATTGGCAAAAAAGGGAGAAGAAATTACAACTCTCACAGGTGACACCTATACGCTCGGGGATACACACCAGCTCATAGCTGACGGGGTCTCTGGTCTACCTCTTGCTCTAGCAGGAATCAAGGGAGGAAAAGTTGCAGAAGTTACGGAAGGAACTGTTGACGTTATCCTCGAATCAGCAAATTTTAATTTTGTAAATGTTCGTAAAACTTCAAACGAACTAAAACTTGCAACTGACGCCTCGGTGCGTTTCCAAAACGAGCCTTCCCAGCTTCTCCCCGCATTTGCTCTACGTGACCTCATTACACTTATAGAAGACGTCTCGGAAGGGGAGCTTGTGGGAGTTATTGATGTGTTTACCGGAACTGGAGAACGTACTCCTGTCAATGTAACGCTCTCCGAAATAAATTCTCTCCTCGGCACCAACCTTTTAGTGACTGATGTTGAGGATATCTTGGTACGATTTGAGTGGGAGTTTTCTCGTGACGCTGAAGAATTTGCCGTGACGAGTGCATGGGAGAGGTCAGACGTAACTATCAAAGAAGCAATCATTGAAGAAATAGGACGTGTGTACGGATACAGCAACATTCCTTCCCAGATGCTCCCGACACCTGAATCAAGACCTTTGGTCAACAAAAATCAGTACTATATTGAAAAAATTCAGAAATCGCTTTCTGAAATGGGATACTCAGAAGTTCTCACGTACACACTTGCTGAGCGAGGTGAAGTAGAGCTCCTGAACCCTCTGGCTGTTTGAGCTAGGAACCGTTTTCACAGCGGAAGGCGAAGAACTTTCACTGGCGATTGGGGGCAGGGCTGTTTCTGGAAAACAACGCGTTATTGATGACACTTTACAAAGTGACATAGAGAAAGTGCTTGAGACGATAGGTTTATCGGAAAAAGTTGTACTCAAGGATGGCATATTTGAAATACCTCTCAAAAACATAATCGCACTGCTTCCTGATGTTGATGCATACGAGCCAGGGTTGTTGTGGAATACTGATGCTAGATATACGCGTTGGTCCCCATACCCTTTTGTGTTACGAGACATATCCGTGTGGGTACCCAAGGAGGTGTCGAGTGAAGAAGTGCTAGCTAGTATTATGAAGGATGCTACAGAACTGCTTGTTCGCCACGAGCAGTTTGATGAGTTTGAGAAGGACGAGCGGGTATCCTATGCGTGGCACCTTGTTTTTCAGTCATACGAGAAGACACTGACCGATATAGAGATAAACGCAATTATGACGAAGATAACACAGAATATTCAGAGTAATCCAGGGTGGGAAGTTCGATAAATAATTTCCGTCCGTATTTTAAAGGTTTTTTGACGTTCAAAGGCAGGAAAAAATGTGAATTATATGGTATACTACAGTACTTACGAAAACGGATGTAGTTCAAGGCGCGCAAACAAGATGGAACGAGTTGTATGAACAATACTACGAGAGACATTTTGTGCGGGGCAACGATGAAATACACCGTTTGCGTATGTACTGTGCACGTCTAAAGGCGTTTTATATTTAGTATGGCAAAAAAATCAACAGATAAATCAAACTACGGTGCAGACTCTATCACCGTTCTGGAAGGATTGGATCCAGTACGTAAGCGGCCTGGGATGTACATTGGTACCACAGGGCCAGATGGACTCCATCATTTAGTATGGGAGGTTTTTGATAACTCACGAGATGAGGCGATGAGTGGCTTTGCGGATGATATTGAGGTTGCACTTTTACCGCACGATCGTGTCCGTGTCGTAGATAATGGACGAGGTATACCGGTAGGCATACATAAGCTCACCAAAGTATCTGCTTTGGAGACGGTCATGACCACACTGCATGCTGGTGGTAAGTTTGATAATGATACCTATAAGGTATCAGGAGGTCTTCATGGTGTAGGTGTATCGGTAGTTAACGCTCTTTCGGTATACGCTCGCGCGGAAGTGCATCAGGACGGTGGTGCTTATTTCCAAGAGTATTCACAAGGAAAAAAGAAAGCCCCCCTTAAGAAAATTGGATCTTCGAAATTGCATGGAACCATTATCACGTTTGAACCGGATGTAGAAATTTTTAAAGAAGTGCAGTTTGATTTTAATAAAATTGTTTCGCACTTACGACAGCAAGCGTACTTAGTAAAGAAAATGCATATTACTGTGCTTGACTTGCGTGCGGTGGATGAGAAACTGCTCAAACTTGATGGCGTGTTCTATGCTCGAGACCTTCGTTTGAATGCACCTTCGATGTCTTTCTACTTTGAGGGTGGACTACAGTCATTGATTACTTTCTACAACCATCACCAACAGCCACTCCACAAAAACATTTTTTATTGTGAGAAACTGGATATTGACCAAAACGTTGTTTCTGTAGAAATTGCTCTCCAGTACGTAGATGACATAAATTCGCGTATTACTGCGTTTGCAAACAATATTTACAATGCAGAAGGGGGTACGCACCTCACTGGTTTTAAAACTGCTCTGACGCGCTCTATCAACACCTATGCGCGTAAGGCAAATTTTCTGAAAGAAAGCGACGACAATTTTACCGGAGATGATGTACTTGAGGGACTGACGGGTGCCATTTCTGTCAAATTGCGAGAAGTGCAGTTTGAAGGTCAGACAAAAGCTAAGCTCGGAAGTATGGAAGCACAAAGTGCTGTACAGTCTGTGTTTAATGACGCCTTCACCAACTTCCTAGAAGAACATCCTGACGATGCTCGTGCTATCATCAATAAGTCAATTTTGGCTCTTAAGGCGAGAAAGGCTGCAAAGGCTGCAAAGGACTCGGTATTACGCAAAGGTGCCTTGGACGGAATGACTCTGCCAGGTAAGCTTGCTGATTGCCAGACCAAAAAAGCCGAGGAATCCGAACTCTTCATTGTGGAGGGAGATTCTGCAGGTGGTTCCGCAAAAATGGGTAGAGACAGGAGAACGCAGGCTATCCTTCCTCTACGAGGTAAAATTTTAAACGTCGAACGAGCACGTATCGACAGAATGCTTACGAGTGACTCTATCAAGGACCTCGTCGTAGCTTTGGGTACCGCGATAGGGGATGTATTTAATATTGAAAAGCTCAGATACCACAAGATAATTATAGCGACTGATGCCGACGTCGATGGTGCACACATACGAACGCTGTTGCTTACACTCTTTTTTAGACATTTTCCGAAGGTGATTGATGGTGGTTTTCTCTACATTGCACAACCGCCTCTATATAAAATTTCCAAAGGTAAGGAAATCCGTTATGCGTATGTCGAGGAAGAAAAAGTCAAAGTCATGAAAGAGTTGGGTGTTGAGCCTAGGGACTTTGAGAAAAGTTTAGAAACAGATTCTGAGGGAGAAGAGGTTGTCGAAAGCGAAGAAGAAGGTACAGAAGATGATGCAAAAGCAAAGAAGAGTGCGAAGGTCAACATACAACGATACAAAGGACTTGGAGAAATGAATCCCGAAGAGCTTTGGGAGACCAGTATGAACCCAGCAAATAGAGTATTGAAACAAGTGACCGTGCTTGATGTTGCCGAAGCAGATAACGTCTTCAGTACGCTTATGGGCACCGATGTCTCAGCACGTAAATCATTCATTCAGTCGAATGCTAAACTGGCTCAATTGGATATTTAAAAAGTTGAATGTTAAAAGTAAAAAGTTAAAAGTTAAAAGTAAAATAAAACCCCATATGGGGTTTTGTTTTACAACGAAGTCTTTTACACTTAAGGAATCTAGCATCTCGAATACTAGTTTTTCCACTAGTATTTTTAACAAATAGGACCGACCTTTTTTAAATTAGCATTTCCGAAAAAAACTTGACAATTTCCATAAATAGTGCAAAGTATGAGAAACGTGGGCAATTTCGCTCACATGTACCTTTAATTCTTCAAGGAGGAAGTCATGAACAAGAAACGTCAAGGTGAAATCGCGCGGTTGATTGTCAAGGACAAAATGCCTAAAAATGGCATTAATGACCAGGATCTGGGCAACATGGCCAAGTACATTCAGTGTATCTCAGTCGAGGAGTTGCGTCAGTTTTTCAAGAACTTGGAAGTGTCTCAGTTGAACGAACGTGAGGGCCAAATTGCCTCTTATATTGTCGAGCACAAACTCTACAAGGGCGGACTGCCTGGTGATGGGTTCAATCGGGAACTTGGCAATCTGTCTAAAAGACAAGGTGTTGACATTGAAGAGTTACGTCAGTTTTTCGAGGCAATCTTGCCGAAGTTTCTTGCCCGCACGTTGGGACGCAAGAGTATTACACTTAATGTGGGTAAATGGTAATGTCGCGGGTAAAGGTGGAGCTCAGCTCCCTAAACGGGTAAATGATGCACCTCTCGCCGTAAGGCACAGGGCAGGATAAGAACCGTCTCCTCACCTGCAGTAAGGGTGTTACAAGGGCTACGTTGTTTCGACAACGTAGCCCTTTTTTGTTACATCAATCGTTAATATTTAGATAGGAGCTTTTTAGAGTATTGCCACGATTATTTGTGACTGTCCCAACTTACGCCCACAAGCTTAAAACCACAAAACACAGCTTGTAAAACCTCAAATTTTGGTATACTGAAGAGATGAAAACCCATTATATACACTTACATCCTGAACCATTTTCCCTGGTAAAGAATGGGACTAAAAATATTGAGTGTAGAGTGAATGATGAAAAGCGCAAAACATTTAATGTTGGTGACCAATTAGTTTTTGAAAATAGAGGTAATGGTGAAAAATTATTTTCTATTATTTCAAATCTCTATACGTATGATACTTTTTCAGATTTATTTGAAAGTCACTCACCAAGTATGTATGGTGGTACAAGCAAAGAGGACTTTTTGAAAAATATGCAACAATACTATACAAAAGAAGATGAAGGGAAGTTTGGAGTAGTGGGTATTGAATTTAGTCTCATACAGCCAGAAAACATATGACGTGTTTTAATCACTGACACAAAAATTGAAAGCATTTATTATAAGAAAACGGTATTATTTCCATATGGATAATCAAAAAACTTTACAACAAGGTACTATTAAAGAACTTCAGGATTACGTAGAGTTTAAAATTAAAGAACGTGGATTTGAAAATGAGACTCTTCACGAAAGACTTGTGTTGCTTATGGAAGAAGTTGGTGAACTTGCCAAAACGTGTCGGAAAGTATCGGGAATGAATATCGACGTAGGGCGCGAAGATGCGTATAAAGTCGGGGAAGAGATTACTGATGTTTTGAATATGTTGTTTGGTGTAGGGATAGTATTGGGAATCGATATTGAAAAAGAGTATTTCAATAAAGAATCTAAAATCAACCAACGTACCTACGAGCGTTCGAAAAAGAAACTCGAAAAGTAATACGAGCGTTCGAAAAAGAAACTCGAAAAGTAATTATTAAAGGGTCGGACCTCCTTTAATAATTTAAAGAAACATAAAAGCCCCGTGCGGGGCTTTTATAAATTTTAACAGTAACAGTAAACTTTCTTAGTTTCTGTCGTCAATCTTAATGATAACCGAATCACAGTTGTTCATTATCTAACGTGCTTTAACAAAATCTAGTTGTATAAACATTTGTAGTATGGCATCTCGGATGTCACCATAATCATTCACTGTCGCAAAAAGTGGTTCGTTATTGAATGACTTTGATACAAAATGATTTTTAAGCCAGTAAGCTTCGTTGGTAGAGTCATTATCACCAACATAAATTGCGATAATAATAATACCCATATCATTTTTGAGTTTTTCAGCTATTAGTGTTGCATTACACATAGCCATGTGTGGGAATGTGTTTACATTAATTGGGCTTGAAAAAACAGTACTTGGCCGATCAGTTAAATCGTCATTGCAGTATCTGTATGATCGGCCGGAAGAAGGGATGGAAGGAGCAAAAGGCAGCAAATCGTTTTTGTCATCAACAATAACATTACCAATTGCACCCTCCTGGAGTCTAAATAATTTCTCCTCACCTATTTCGTACACGTATTGCGTTGGATTGATAAATCGTAGAGGAAAAAGGTGTAAAACGGATGTAACTTCTGATTGATACCATAACGTCTCGATTCTTCTGTGAGTCATAATCACGTTTGGAGCTCCGTCAGTAATTAGTATCATAATATCTGGAAATTCATCATCAGGTGTTCTGTCTTTCGGAGATAATTGAGCTGGCAAAGTATCAAAACCATTATGCACATCTTCAGCTACTATTCTCTCAAATTCACCCGAGAACTTACCTGTACCAAAGCTTGTGAGTGGAGGATTTGATGTCCCTGTGTGCGGGTAATATTTACCCATTAGCTCAGCAGATGCTACGGAAATACCTAATGAAATGTTTGTTAGTGATGGATTAAAGTGACTCATGTTAGGAAAGTCGTCATTAGGATTTTCTGGAGTACCGTTTCTGTCAATAATAAGGTCTGTAATTGTATCGGTAAGTTTTTGGTCAGCTTCTCTCCAGTTACACCCAGCACCTACACAATCTTCTGCAACTCTACCTACGTTATCTACATCGTCACCAAATGAAACAATACCTATATAAGGTGCAGGCATTTTCTTTTGCAGAGTTGTAATCGTGTCATTAATGGCATTAATCATACGATTCCACTCGTTATCAATACTCCTGTTATTTCTGTCTCCCGAATCTCCAATACTTCCTGATCTGTCAATAACAAACATGATATCTGCACCATAAAATACTCGATAGCGGTATTCTTGAAACCGCTCAGCATTTTTGCTTGAGGCATCTGTGTGGCTTTGACTAAATATACGTATAAAGCCATCAAACAAGTGAAGACTTGGATCAAATCTTTCCACCTCAACATCAACACCTCCGCTGTTAACATCTGATGGGTTAAAGGGGACTCTAAATTTTGCTATACCTGAATCATATGATGGATGATTACCATCATCTGCTGTGTCTGTATTATTTTTGAAATCATACGTTATGCTATTGCACACAGGATTCTGAGGACTAAGAGAATCGTTGTTGGTAAAATATCTGTAATCTTTATTAAGCCAATATTTTACACATTCAAAAACCTGCTCTGCGGTATACACTGTTTGGTTTAAATCGCTTCGTGCCTGCATCGCAGTCACCATACGTTGTGCGTATTGACTTATCGTAAGGCTTGCAAGAATCATTATTGTACTTATCAAGAGTACAAGAAGAAGAGAGACACCTCGTTCATCAGAATTGTGATTGTTTGTGTAAGGTGAAGTAATTTTCATTTTTAATAACTTGGTTTATTATAAAGTACGTACACAACTGGAAGCTCTAGAATTTTAGAACCATCAACCCATTTAATGTGTACAACAACCTCAGCTTCAATACCGCCTGGAAATTGATTAATTTCAACCGAGCGCATAAAGTGTGTTTTTTTTCCTGTATTATTAGGTGAATATTCTCCATTTACATCCCTATAGAGAAAACATGAGTCAATACACGGCACCATAGGTTCGGCTAGCGAGACATTTAAATAATCAAGAGAACATGGATTCTCTGATATGCAGTGGGATATACCTTCAAGCCAATTAAGCTCATTATCATGGTTGTACTGGCGTTTTGCAACTATTTGTTCCACACCATCTTGTGCCAGATAGGTCGCAATGAGTTGGTCATTGGTTATTCGTAAACCATTAATGGAGGTCATATATAAGGCTGAAATAGCGGAAAAAACAGTAATCAGTACACCAACGGCTATAATTGCCTCAAGTAGTACTATTCCTCTTTCATGTTTTTTTCTTTGCATATATTTAGTACCAACGCTCAGTAAATGAAGTTTGTAGATACACTTTCGCTTGAGCGTTTTCTGTTGAGTATGCGGAGAGAGCTATAACCGCCTGCGTCTGTTGTGAGGGAGATTCAATAATCCGTATATTAAAATAATCAACTCTGATTGTTGGGGGAGTCATATCTACATTATTTTTTTTTATTACTCCATCTTCCGATAAGGTATACGCGATAAATTCATTAGCATCTTGGTCATTCAGTCCCATAACATGTGTCATATAAAAAGTATCTGTACTAGTACACGGTGATGTTCCGCTGAGCTCGCACCGAAATTCTTCGCTTACTCGTGCTTCACGAGTAATATTTTCCAAAACCGACGAAAGTGCTTTTGTTAATGTACCCTCATCAGCAATTCTTTTGTATGTTTTTTGTGATGACAGGAAAGACTCAACAACCACTGTCATGGTGATCGAGATAACTGCAAAAGCCAAAAGCAACTCTAGTAAGAAAGAACCTTTTATCAAAGTATTTTTCTTTTTTATTGCTCTATGTTTTTTCATGGAAGTAATTTGTGGTGTAGCTAAATTGTAGCAACAAAGGCCTTATAATCAAAACTACATCAAGTACTTTTTACTATCTTTAGGATTGTGTCATCTCGAATATTTAGAAGTTCCGACCTCCTAAACTAGAGAAAACAAAAGCCCCGTACGGGGCTTTTGTGAATTTCAACAGTAACAGTAAATTTAGCTTCTGTCGTCAATCTTAATGGTAACTGAATCGATATTGTTTGTTTTTTTGTCAGCATTGTTAGTAGGAAGGATTGTGATTTTAATCGTACCTTTGCTACTTTCTACGATTTCATCGAATCCGAGTGTGTACTCTACCTGCATGCCTGAGCTCAAAGATGTTTGAACAGGTGAGGTGTATGAATAGTTCCTGTCACCTTCCGTAGGGAGTTCAGCCTTAAATATCCATGAACCTGAATCAAGACCTCCACGATTGGTAACAGTGAACGTCACAGCAGCCACTTTGTTGCTTGGTATTGGTGAGACAGGGAAGAAGGTTTCTTCACCTGCAACTTCTGCCAACACACCTGTTTGTGCTATCTCAATGACAAGATCTGCAGGACCAGAATAAAGAGGAACGACAATAGGGGTTGGCTTCGGTGTAACAGTTGTTACGGTAGTAGGTTTGGTTGTTGCCTTCGGTTGCTCAGTAGTCGCTGTCTTAGTCGCTGTAGAGGTAGTCGAGGAAGCTTCTGCAGTTGTCGTGGTAGTTGCTGTGCTCGTGCTTCCTGGTACATGCAAGGTTGCAATGTCTGCGTTCATGATTGTGACAACTGTAGTATCACGAAGCGTACCTACATCTACAGTCAATGTAATATCTTCAAATCGAGTCTGATTGTTAGTCGCAACAATAGATACTTGGTTTTTCTCTATATTTTGTGCTGTTCCACAAGGAAGCTTATCCCAACCATACTCATGTTCAATGTTGAGTTCAACATTGGAACCACATTCATAGGTGAATGTGTAGGACGTAGGTTGATTTTCACCAGTGTATGTCCAGCTGACTTTAAAAGGTTCGCTTACTGCGAGAGTCCTGTTTTCAAGTTCAAAAACCAATGACTCTGAAGGAGCAGTCCTAAATATTGAACGTACAGATGAAGCTGCTGCGCTTAGATTCTGACCAATATTTGGTAACGCGCGTGAGCCTTGTACAACGACCCATGTTGCAAGAACAAGGATAGCGATAAGTCCAACAATTGCTAAAATTCTTAGTATTGTGGACGCTACTTTCTCGCTTTTCTTCATTTGATTCTCATTCATAGTAATTATAGTTCAGTAAATAAAGGGAACAGGTGAATTTTAATTTATTTTATTCCTGCCAAATTTATTATTGTAATTTATGTCTACACATATAGCATATCAAAATTCAATTGTCAAGACACACGAATATACAGGAGCTTGACATAATATTAATAATATTGTATATATTACGAATCATAGTATGAATGTAATTATAGAAATCTACATATGGCTAATTCAAACATGCAACTAGTGGGACTTCCCTCAAAACTTCTTGGGCAGATAGAACGAGCACAGAATGAGATAGATGCTTGTGTAAAAAAAGGATACAGTGCGTCATTTGAGTTTCTAAGTGAATTTGCTCATGGAAACACGTGCACTATCAATCTTGATAGTGCAACAGATTCTGTTGCCCACGATGAAGTGATGTCTGCAAGGATATTTCCTCGAAAAGAGTATGTTGCCGAAGAAAGTTTTTTTAAGAATGAAATAAAAAAATATACGATTATAGAACTTGAAAAAAATATTGTTCTTGTTTCAAAAAAGCTTTTTGAAGTTGTAGTTTTAATAGGGAACTTACTCGTGGTATTTCTTCTAAAACTAGATAACTTTTGTGAAATGTTACTGACAAGAGGAAATGCATATGTACAAGCTGTCTCAGAGACTACTGAAGATAGGCAAAGAGAAACAGTGTCGTGTGTAGTAGCGCAAGCAGACGTCAGAAGGGAAGTGCATGATGAAAAACCAGTGTTGCTTAATGATGCTACTCACTCGATAGTGACTGCACCACATACAATTACGCAACCCGTACCAGCGACAAGTCAAGAACTTCCAAATCAATTCGAAGTAAGAAAGAGCTCTGTTCAAAGCCCTGTTCTCAATATGTTTGTGTATACTCTTACTGTTCTATATAACGAGCTGAGGTACGGGGCAAAGCCGTCTATGCAAAATATTGACAGTATATAAATATACTGCTATAATATGATGAGATGTCTTTCTCGCACACGAAGTGTGAAATGTAAAGAAAATGTGCATGAGAAATTTTAAAAAGAGTCAAAAAAAACAAATGTCAACTGAAAATCAGAAAGCTTTTGTTTTGCGTGTTGTTGGCTCTTTTTTGTTACTTACAGTTCTGCTTGTTTCGATTGACTTTGTGCCTGAAATGCGAATTGGTGCTTATGAAGAAAATGTTACTTCATCTCTAGATGTTGTTGCTCCTTCAAAAATGGCAGATGAGCCCTTGGTACCTGAATCAACTTTCCCCACTCGTATTTCGATTGAGAAAATTGCATTAGATACCACCATCATCACACCTCTGAGTACCGATATTGATGTGCTTGATAGAGCGTTACTTAATGGAGCAGTGCATTACCCAGGCTCAGGAGAGTTGGGAGAAAATGCAAACATGCTTTTGTTTGGACACTCAAGTTACTTACCTGTTATAAACAACAAAGCTTTTAAAGCTTTTAACGAGCTTAGTAAGCTGAAGGTAGGTGATCACATTACCGTGTATTCAGAAACACATGTGTATACGTACGCAACTGAAGCAGTCGTACTTTCAGAAGCAGAAGATGTGCGTGTAGATTTTAACTCGTCGTATCCAAAACTTACCCTTGCAACATGTAATAGTTTTGGTGCAAAGCAGGAACGTTGGATAGTGACCTCGAGGTTGATATCCAAAGAGCAACGATAACCATATTAATTAACATTATTCATTTATAAAATAACCATGGACACATATTTTTCATTTATAGATTCAGTACAAAAAAACACCAAAATGGTACTTGGTGGTGTATTTTTTGTTACTCTTACACTCATTTCTCTTTTTGCGTTTGAGGCTACACCTGTAACACGCTTTGCATCACAAGAAGCACTTGCTTGGCACTGTGAGTCGATGACTGCAAGTCCTGCGTCGATAGAGCGTGGTGAGTCATCAACACTCACGTGGGCTTTTGTAGATGATGAAAATATCTGGGTGACTATAGAGGGTGTTTCTGGAAAATGGGACGGTATTACAGGAAGTACTATTGTGTCTCCAACACAAACTACTACATATAAAGCAATAGCTCATAAAGCAGGTACCGACAAAACATATGAGTGTAGTGTGACGGTATCGGTGACAGAACCTCCTAAAGAAGAACCACGTGTTCCTGCATGTCCATACGTAGCATCAGAGAATGTTACGGTTGTTAACTTCAACGGTGGTAAAGAGCGAAACGATGCAACGTTGCTTCTTTCAAATAATTCCAACAACTACGAACTTACCGCATCACAAACGCTACCTGCTGGGACTTACACGGTTAAAACCGCCTCTTGGGATGGATATGCAGACCGGGTGAATGTCACCCAACCAAAAGAGCAGTGGAATGTTCTGGTTCGTGGAAGTTCATGGGAAAAAGGTCCAGTAGGTCCTACCACTGACATTGCAGATTATGTTGTGCAAGATTCGAAAAATAACACGTTTGCAAATGCAATTGTGCTTACTGAAACAGGATCTACGGTCGCCGTCGTGCATGCAGTCGCAGGAGACAATTCTTCTCCAAATTCAGTAGTGCCAGTGTGTGTAGCTTTTGAAAAAAAGTCAGAAGACCCAGCACCGAGTTGTAGTATGAATGTATCTTCTACACAAGTAAAAGAGGGAGATACGGTAACCCTGAACTGGAGTAGTAGCAACACATCCTCTGCATTTATAGACCAAGGAATAGGTGCCACTACACTATCTGGTTCAAAGAATATGACGATACAGTCGGCTACAACATTTACTGGCACATTTAAAGATTCAAAAGGAAAAGAGGTAACTTGTTCTGCTGGTGTATCTATCAAATCTAGTGGTGGAGGTGGTAAATGTATAAATTGTGATGATGATGACGAAGAAGAGGATGAAGAAGACGAAGATGACCCAGAACCAACCATAGTTCTTGGAAAAACAGTAACTAAAACAGGAAGTTATATAACACTTGATCAGGTACCGTACACAGGATTTGAAGCTGGACCAATGCTCACAACATTTTTCTGGCTCATGGTGTTTGTACTCAGTGTGCTCATCGCGTACATTTCGACACAGTATCATCCTTTAGAGCGACTTAAAGTAGCATTCTCTACTGCTTATGCTTACGGCACCGAGGAGGAAGTGCATGAGGCGGTAGAAATGAAGTACGTAATGTCACCAGTCCAAAACATTCCAGCACTTTCAGAAATACCTACGCAGTCTCATGGATCAAACTCCTCGGATGCGATTAGTATTATTGAAGACATGGCACATAAGGAAAACATATTGCTTTCTCCTGAAGCACTTCGTCTCATGTATGCAGAGATACGAAATACCGACTCAAGCCCAACACAATACCTAACGGGTCTATTTGAAATTGCAAAAACTGAGTATCCACAAGAGGATGGTTGGATTCTTCTCTCAAAGGAACGAGCCGAAAAACTTCTTGGAAAATCACAAAATAATACCGTGTTAAATGTTACAGCAGAGAACCATGCGAGTTCTGAAGTGGAGGCTGAACCAAAGGCATTTAGGGTTGAACAGAGGCCAATCAGCAAGAAGTATATGCCTATGTCTTCTTCTCCTGTGACTAGTGCTTCACAAGCTTCTGGAACAAAGCCTGAGGCTAAGAGCAGTACATCATCAAGTAGTGATGAGACTGCAGTAGTCTTTATCGACAGTCTTGTAAATCTTGAAAAAAAGAAAGTCTTCGATACACTACGAGATTTTGCATCACGCGGTAATGACGTCGGTGCAGTTATCACTGCTGTCGTACGCAAGCTTGATGAAGTGTACCGATATCGTCTAGAAGGGGGACGTACTCCAGACAAAGAGATTGCTGGTAAAACAGCTACGTGGAGTAACGGCGATTTTGAAAATGTACTAGGTATCCTTGTGGAGTGTATTGACTACACCTATGCAAACAATCACATTGGAACCAAAGTGGCACTTACAAAAGCCTTTGAGCATTTCGAGAAAAAAGCGTAATACTTACCTTGGAAAAAATTACCACCATCAGGTGGTAATTTTTTCTATATCTAGACGCTTTACAAACTTCTCTCTTTGATTTTTTCCGTAAGGAAAGCAAGGGTATCGTCTATATTTTTTTCAATCACCGTGCCATCGTGTGCCTCTAGTCGTAGTATCCCTGTCTCGATTTCCTTGTCTCCAATACAGATGAAGTAAGGAACTTTATCAACCTTCGAGGCGCGTACTCGTTTTCCAAAGGATTCTCCCGTATCACGGAATTCTGCACGAATCTGCGATTGTGCAAGCTTGTCAAAAAGTTCTTTTGCGTATTTTTGATGTGCTTCCGCAATAGGTAGTACTCGCAGTTGTATCGGTGCAAGCCAGAGAGGGAAGTTACCTGCGAGGTGCTCTATAAGGACAGCAGTAAATCGTTCTATTGAGCCCATGATAGCAGCGTGGATCATCACAATGCGCTCGGTCCATACATAGCAGCTTCGCCAATACCTTCAAAATAGTCGGCTTTTCTTTCGATAGCTATTTCCTTCAGTGCTTTCTCAGAGTTCCCCCATACCTTGGTGTCGCCAAGATACTTCTCCATTGTCATAGGGTCATGGAAAGAGAGACGCACGCGCAGTTTAAAGTTGAAGGTGCTATACAGTGTATCAACAATGTCCCAGATTTTATTAAACTCCTCTTTAACTTGGTTACTTCGACAGAAGACATGGCTATCATCTTGCGTGATAGAGAGCACACGAGTAAGTCCGCCAAGTTCCCCTGACTGTTCGTCTCGGTATACCATAGTGGTTTCTGCATACCGCTGTGGCATCTCTCTGTAGCTATGTGGTTTCCGTGCAAAAATTTGCGTGTGGTGAGGACAGTTCATAGGCTTCAAGGCATACTCTTTTCCTTCACGTGTTGCCACTTTGAAGAGTTCATCTGCAAATTTTTCCCAGTGACCGCTCGTGACGTACAAGTCTTTTTTGGTGATGTGTGGTATGGCGACTCGGGTGTACCCGTGTTTCTTTCTCAATTCCCAGATATACGTATCTAGCTCGTGACGCAAGATAGAGCCACGTGGAGTCCAAAGTGGAAGTCCAGGACCAACAAGCTCAGAAAATGTGAAGAGATCCAATTCCTTTCCAAGTTTTCGATGGTCTCTTTTCTTAGCTTCCTCGAGGTTTGTCTCGTATGTTACGAGTGCGTCCTTGTTTTCAAACGCAAGTCCGTAGATACGAGTGAGCATGGTGTTGTTCTCATCTCCGCGCCAGTATGCACCTGCTATGCGATCAAGCTTAAATGCAACTTCACGCAACTCTTTGTTTGGTGTTTCGACATGCCCACCTTCGCAGAGGTCGGTAAAGAGAGCGTTTTCGGTCGTGAGCGTATCACCTGATGCTCCAGAGTGGTAAAAGGTGATTGGTGAACCACCTTTGGCGATATCAGTAATCATTTCGATTTTATAAGGATTGTTTTTGAAAAAAGCTAGTGCTTGCGTATCAGTAACAACCTCCCTCTGCATTGACTCCCATTTTTTTAGGAGCTCGCGCATTTTCTGCTCAATTTTCTGCAAATCTTTGGGTGCTGGTTTATCACCTCCGTCAAAGTCAAAATCATAGTAAAAACCGGTATCAATAGCTGGACCGAGGGTGGGTTTGGCATGAGGATACAGTTCTCGTATAGCGGAGGCGAGGAGGTGTGAGAGCGTGTGGCGTATGTGGTTTAGTTCTTCTTTGTTCATGATAGTGTTTAGTATACAGAATTTACTCAAACGGCGCATTTCTTTGTTGCCCGGCACAAAATGTCTTTCGTAGTATTGCTCATACAACTCATTCCATTTTGTTTGGGCGCCTCGAACTGCATCCGTTTGCTTAAGTTCAAGATTTTTAATAATTGTATCTAATTGTGAAATTATAAAAAATCCCGCTTTGCGGGGTCCCATTTCACAACGACTCCCGCGCAGGCTTGCTTAGGTTGTTGTAGTTGTTGTTGTGTTAAAACAATACATATGTATATATCGTATTCCCCATACCATTTTTTGTAAAGCATAACGAGGTTAAGGTCTTTGTGTGTACAAAGAAAAAGTCTAAAACCGCGTGGTGTGTAACACCGCGCGGTTTTGCATTGTATTTGTTCATGTATCGGAGTACATGCACAGCTCCGCAATTACTTGGTTGTTTGGATCTGCTTCAAAATATGCAATAGCTTGGCGAGTTTCTTCAGAAATCTCCACTTCACCGTGTGTTAATAACCAGAGGACCAAACAAGTTTTTGGTTTTGATTTGTTTTCTTTAAGGAGAAAAACAAACCGCCTCTCCACTATTCTGCGAAATTCGGGGTCTTTGTCAATAAGAAAACGTCGGCCAAGTAATGCAAGATTTTTGATTTCACGCTCTGTTTCCGATAAAACTCTTGGTTTTTTGTCCTCGATATAGGCTACGTAGTTTTTTCTTTTTTCAGGGAGCCCCTGTTCTATTAGATATGTAAGTTCACGTATGCACATTGCAGAGGAGGGAAATTTTTTACACAGTTTAGTATTCATTTAATCACCCCCAAGTTGAATTGCGTTTGTTTGATTGTATAGTACAGTCCTAAAGTTGATTTAACCATATATAGCAAATTTTGTAAAAGAAATAAAAAGAAGTAATAAAATGATAGTATGTTGCGCAAAATACAAACTCAAGGCATCATACGTGTATGAAAAGTAGAAAAAAAATTATTGTACACTTAGTACTCTATACTGTTTTTGTGAGCGCGACATTATTCACCGCCCCTCAGGCGTATGGCGCCACACATCAGTTGTATACCACATATGGATTTATAGACCTTCTCATTTCACGAGGAATTATTGCTACTCAGCAAGTAGAACGTGCGCGTGAGATGGGAGCGATTATTATGAAAACTGAAAAATCAGAAACTCTAAGCAAACCCTCCACAGAAGATATCACCGTATCAGTGAGTCAGTTTATTGAACATGGTGATCTCACGTACACACGTTTTGAGGATATTGAAGGACTTTTGCTTACTGTAAAAAATATAAGTGAAAAATCGCAAACACTAACAGCTAAAAGAAAATGCCAAGTTGTGTATTATATTTACAATGACACGGACAAACTTGTGTACAACTCAGCAGATGAGACAGTGTGTCAGACAAATGAAAAAGTTTCGTACGTACTCGAAGCAGGGAAGACTCGCATATTTCCTATCACACACAAGCAAAATAAGTTCGCCCTACAACAAGGCACCTATCGTTTTGAAATAGAGTACCCAGAGTATGGGAAAGGGGAGGTTACGGTTACTGTTCAGTAGAAAACCAAAAAGCGCTGCAGAAGTGAACCGTATCCCGTAGTACAGATTACTGCTACAGGGTCTTTGATTAACGATTTTTCATAAAGTGCTTTGTGATACACTATTCTTTATGAATACTTATGGTACTGATGAAAACGAAGTAGTTAAAGGTGTGTCATTATCCCATAATCTCCGTAGTTTGTTGACGAGTACTGTGTTGATGAACATAGGTTCAAACTTAGTGACCACGTTTGGAGTTATATTTTTTTACGAGCAATTTAACAATTCACTTACTGCCGTACTTTTTCTGTATGGCTTATTATACTTAGTTTTTGCACTCACAGCTCATTTTGGCGCGCTTCTGATTGGTGGTGTTGGAATGAAACGAATGATGGTTGTGGCAATTTTTTTCTTGACTGGTGCTACTGTGGTCCGTGCGTTATGGGAAACTAATCCAACATTATATTTACTACTTTTTTTTATTTTCTTTGTACTGTTCAAAATGCTCTTTTGGGTGCCGTATCATGTTGAGTTGACTGCGTTTACCAACAAACATAAACGTGGACGTCAAATGGCGTTTATTGGTAATATCTCAGAACTTTTTACTGCAGTCTTACCTTTCCTTTCGGGGCTAGTGGTGGTTTATTTTGGTTTTGAAGTCCTCTTTTATTTTTCAGCAGTCTTTACTCTAGTATCTGCAGTTCCGCTTATTTTAATACATGACACTCATGAGGTGTATGAATGGAAATTTTTGCAACTTTTGCGCGAGTTTTTTAAAAGAAAAAATAGGAGCATTGTCATTAGTAATTTTGGAAACGGTGTAGAGGATGCTGTTGGGACAATTATTTGGCCAGTTTTTATTTTCATTCTTCTTCTCGGTGATTATGTATCTGTTGGTTTACTTTCTTCAGTAGTAATGCTTTCGATAATTATGTTGACGTATTTCTTTGGAAGAATAACCGATTTTTTTGGAAATAGTATTACACTTCGATTGAGTTCGCTCCTGAATGTTTCAGGGTGGTTGCTTAAGCTCTTAGTTGAAAGCGCAACAAGTATTTACTTCATCGATACCTATCACAAACTTGGAAAGACGCTTAACATGATTCCTTTCAAGGCTACTGTGTATGATGTCGCTGAGTACAATAAACATTACGTCGATGAGTACATTGTACTCAGAGAGACGGCGTTCTTGGTAGGGAAGAGTTGTATGTGCTTTTTAGCCATTGTGCTTTTGATGGTTAGTACAGTCAAAATCACTTTCATTATTGCTGCTCTTGCGACACTTACCATGACATTGGTGAGTAAAAAAGTTCTCATTGATTAATGTTTAGATCCTATACAAATATCCAGATATGCATAGATTGACGCACAAGTGGCACGTCTTGTTGAATGCATTCCGCTATTGGGGAGAAGTACAATTTAATTGACTTTTGTGCTGTGAAATACTCATCACTCTGATTTGAGTTCGCGGACTTTGTCAATAACAAAACTCCGCTCGCCATTACGATCGTTTACTCGTCCCTTAAACACTACACAATTTTCAACCGTGAGTATATCGCGGTATTCTTCGTATATTTTTGGAAACGCTACTGCTTCGATAGTATTTGTGTAGTCAGAGAGCTTTATGAAAGCCATCCGGTCACCTTTCTTGGTCGTAAATGGTTTTATTTCAGAAAGAATGCCTCCCACCTTCGTTTCTAATCCAATGTAACACTTCTTTGCATTGGCAATTGTTTGTCCTAGTTTTTCGAGGCGTTCTTTATAAGGGTCGAGTGGGTGACCAGAAATGTAGAGCCCTAAAAGCTCCTTTTCCCATTTGAGCATGTCTCGCTGTAGAGCTTGTTCTGCCTCTGGAAGGGTAAGTGTCTTATGTCCGTCAGTGAGCGCAAAAAGTGAAACCTGTGCGGTCTCCTTAGCAAGATCTTTATTAAAGGTAAGTAAGTCTTCAAGGTAGGTGAGCATACGTCCACGTGTGTACTCAAATGAGTCAAGGGCACCACACTTCACTAGTGACTCTAGAGACTTTTTATTGAGATTTCGGTCTTGGATTCGGGTGAGGAAATTCTCTAAATTTTTAAAAGCCCCATTCTTTTCTCGTTCGGAAATGATAATCTGTGCAATTCCTTCGCCGAAGTTTTTTATTGAGTTAAGTCCGAAGCGTATAGCATCACGTTCACCATACTTCACCACAGTAAAGTTACCATAGCTCTGGTTGATGTCTGGCTGAAGCACCGGTATGTTCATTTTGATACACTGTGTAATTCCCTCAGAAACCTTTTCGACGTCGCCTGCGTCAGCTGTGAGAATTGCAGCCATGTACTCGACAGGGTAGTTTGCTTTCATGTATGCCGTTTGGTATGCGACTTTACCGTAACTAGCGGCATGTGCCTTGTTGAAGCCGTATCCTTGGAACGGTTCAAAGAGATCCCATATTTTCTCAGCATCTCGAGCAGTCATGCCAGAGAACTTTTGGCAACCATCTACGAAAATAACGTGCTGTTTAGCCATTTCTTCAGGTATCTTCTTACCCACCGCCTTACGGAATTTGTCCACTGTTTCCCAGTTGTAGCCGGCGAGCTCAAGCGCGGTAAAAAGAAGGTCGTCTTGATATACTAAGATTCCATACGAAGGTTCCAAGAAGGTTTTCGCCTTAGGGTGGAAGTACTGGATAGGCGAACGTCCTTGTTTGCGGGCAATATACTCAGGGATGTTTTTCATCGGTCCAGGACGATAGAGTGCAATCATAGCATTGATGTCTTCTATACGTGTTGGCTTGAGCTCCTTCAAGTACCGTGTCATTGCGGTACCGTTTAGTTGGAAGACCCCGCCTGTGTCACCCTTGGCCAACATTATAAAAGTCTTCTCGTCGTCAAGTGGTATGTTCTCTATATCTATAACAACACCATGTCGTTCCTTAACTCGCTTGATGGCGTCAGCAAGAATCGAAAGGTTCTTAATGCCGAGAAAGTCAAACTTGAGGAGACCTACGCCATCCTCGCCCACGCTATGCATATCGTATTGCGTGATATATTTTCCGCCCCCTTTCGGATCTGGCTGTATGGGTACAAATCCTGAGAGGGGGCTTGGTGCGATGACGACACCCGCTGCATGCACACCCACATGTCGAGCACAGCCTTCAATTTTTTTTGCAAGGTCGACGATACGCCTCGTATCCGTATCTTTTTTGTAGAGGTTTGCGAATTCTTTCTCAGTTTCGAGTGCGGTATCAATAGTCATAGGGAAGCCCTGCGAACCAAAGGGTATTGCTTTGGCTATTTTGTCACCGACACCATAAGGGTACCCGAGTGCACGTGCGACGTCGCGCACCGCTGCCCGAGCCATCATAGTCCCAAAAGTGCCTATCTGCGCTACGTTTGAGTGACCGTACTTTTCTTTTGTGTACTCAATCATTTCATCCCGACGGTTATCAGCGTAATCCATGTCGATATCGGGTGCGCTTGGTCGATGAGGATTAAGGAAACGTTCAAACGGTAAATGAAATCGAATAGGGTCCACGTTGGTGATACCCATGGCGAAGGTTACAAGAGAGCCCGCGACCGATCCTCGAATCGTGGTCAGGATTTCTCGTTCACGTGCTTCACGTAGGAGGTCTGCTACTGCTAAAAAGTAGGTGCTGTATCCTTTGTCTTTAATCACTTGTAGCTCATAGTCTAGTCTCTCTTTCAGTGCTCCTTCGTAGGCGAGCTTGCGCCACGCGAGCCCTTCTCGAGCAACATGCACCAGCTCATCATCCGGCGTTCGTCCTGAGGCTATGGTAAAGGCGGGGAAGTACCACTGTCCCAGTGTAATGTTCACATTGCATCGCTCAGCGACTCGTTCTGTGTTCGCGATCGCTTCAGGCTCTTCTCGGAAAAGATCTTCTGCAGTGAGGGCGTCGATAAATGAGAAATCCTCGTTTTCAACAAAACCCTCTTCCTCTAGGGTTCCGTCAGTTTGAATCTTAATCATAGTCTCGCGCGCGTCTCTATCGCTCGGATCAAGGTAGTACGTATCATGAGTAGCTATAAGCGGAATACCAGTCTTCTCTGCAAGTTTTTTTGTTTGACTGAGAAGGTACTCCTCACCTTCAACTTCTGGGTGGTGTGTAATTTCCAAGAATACGTTCCCCTCGCCAAAGATTCTTTTGTGCCACTCAATGACGTCGGTCGCGCGTTCAAGGTTGTTGGCTTTCATTGCACTCACGTGTTCTCCAGAGAAAAACGGCAATATAGCTATAAGCCCCCCATGCCACTTTTCGAGGATGTCTCGGTCTATACGTGGTTTGTAGAAAAAACCATCAACGTACGAGCTTGTGACAAGCTTGATGAGATTGTGATAGCCATCGTTGTTTTCTGCAAGAAGTACGAGTCGTGTTCTTTTGCGGTCTTGGTCTTGGTCTTGGTCGAAGCGCGAGCGTGCCGCCATGTATGCGTCTACGCCTATTATAGGCTTAATATCTTGCTTCCGGCACTGTTGGTAAAACTCAATAGCGCCATACAAATTGCCATTGTCGGTTAGGGCGAGTGACTTCATACCGTACTCTTTCGCCCGAGCGATGAGTGGTTTGAGCTTTGGTACGCCGTTGAGGAGTGAGTAGTGACTGTGTGTATGCAGATGCACAAAGTTTGCCATGGAGAGAGTATAGCACAGGGCGGAGCCCTGAAACGAGACCAGAGTATTTAGCCCTGAGCAGAGAGAGCACAGAGCCGAGAGTTTAGAGCCGTGAGTTTTGCCGTAGGCAAAAATACTCTCGGCTCAGGGCTCACTACTCATTACTGATGGCTTACAGCATACAATTTGTATTACGAAACTTACAATTACTAATAACTCTCTGTTATACTCACTCCATGTGGACCATTGGAATAGATGAAGCTGGACGAGGACCGTTAGCTGGCCCAGTATCTGTGGGAGTGTTTGCAGTGTCATCTCAGTTTGCGATGGAAAATTTAGAAGGTATTCGCGACTCAAAGCAAATTTCTGAGAAAAAAAGAGAAGAATGGTACAAAGCGCTTACCTCAATGGAACAATGTCGTTGCGCGGTCTCTTTTTCTAGCCCGCAAATTATTGATACACAAGGAATAGTTTTTGCCATACAGAACGCCATGAATCGTGCCCTCGGCAAGCTCGGTCTTGACCCAGATGTATGCACTGTTCTTCTTGATGGTTCGCTCCGTGCGCCAGAGGAGTATCTGTCCCAAAAGACCATCATTCGGGGAGACGTGACGGAGCCGGTGATTTCTGCGGCAGCTATACTCGCAAAGGTAAAACGTGACCTGTATATGAAAAAAGTTGCAAAGGAATACCCCGAATATCTTTTTGAAAAACATAAAGGGTATGGAACCAGGGTGCATATGGAAGCGATACGTGAGCATGGTCTTTCCGAACTACATAGAACGTCGTTTTGTAAAAATATTTTAAAGAGCCGTGAGTAATGAGTTTTGAGCCCAGAGTAAAAAGTAAAGAGCCCTGAACCTGCCCGATGTGGCGGGCAAGAGCCGAGAGCCTTGAGTATTTTCGCCTTCGGCGAAAGAACTCTTTGCTTTTAACTCTCGGCTCACGGCTTTTTACTCTGGGCTAAGTACTCTCAGCTCGTTACTCACAACTCAGTGCTTAAAAAGACTTGCCCCGTTAGATGCAGAGACAAAAGGTTTCAATGAAAATTTGAATATGTGTTTGACAACACTGAGGATGGTTATTAACTTTTTGCACCGTTCTGCGTCTAACGGGGCTTGCATTATTGATACGCTTGGGTATAGTAGAGCCAATGTCAGTACGAATGAAGATTAGTCATAGTAAGACTGCAAGTCGCCGTGCGCACCATCATATGGGCACACCTCGTCTTGTTGCCACAAAAACCGGCGTCCGACGCCGTCATTTTATGGACCCTGACACAGGGATGTACCGCGGTAAGCAAATAATTACCCTAGGTAAACCCGTAGTAGAGAAGACCACAAAAGCCGTCAGTAAGGCCAAGAAGACACCTGTGAAGGAAAAGGCTGAAAAGAAAGCTTCTGTGGACAAAAAGTAACGAGTTGAAGTGCCAATAGTACACGTACTGTGGGGACTTTAACGCGTTATACGCAAGTTCATTTGAGTACAATGTCGAATCGACACTTATCACGATCAATCGTCCTACAAACACTTTTTGAGTGGGATACTAACCATGAAGATGGTAACGGCGATAGTGATGCTCCTGATGTTATCCTCACTAGAAACATAGAAGAATTCGCTACTGATACCAAAGACAAGCCCTTTATGAAGAGGCTGCTTGATGGTGTCATAACAAAACAATCAGACTTAGACGCAGTTATTTCTAAAGCTGCGCCTGAATGGCCCATTGACAAAATAGCCCGAGTTGATAGAAATATCCTGCGGTTAGGTTTGTATGAGCTACTTTTTAGTGAGTTATTGGTGGCGTATACAAAGAGCTTGGTGAACCCGGGAAGGATGAAGTATCTACAAAGAGCAAAAAAACCCGCACACAGCCTCTCGTACCGTATGAGCTGATGCCTGTAGACCGAAAGGCCGGCGCTGTGGTGTATGCAGAGCATGAGGGGGATGTGTATGTAGCACTCGTGCATGATGTGTTTGGACACTGGACCCTTTCTAAAGGTAGTGTCGAGGAAGGTGAGACTGATGAAGAGGCTACGATACGAGAAATTAAAGAAGAAATGGATCTGGATATAAAAATAGCTGAAAAGCTTGGTGAAAATGAGTATGTTGCGTCACATCCGGAAAAAGGTAAGATACGCAAGCATGTGAGTTATTACTTGGCGGAGTCACCCTTTACGGAAGTTAAGCTAGAGGAAGGTAAGGGTGGACTCGATGACGCACGATGGTTTAAGCTTGCTGATATTCTTGAGCTCAACTTTTACCACGACATGCTTCCGATCATTACTAAAGCAATCAACATTTTGTTGAGTCTAAAAAAATAATTTCATGGAATCTAATAGTCCCATGTAATGTCACGTGTTTTGTAATAAACGCGCTAATTGTAGCTACTACCTATGGATATAGAAGAAATAAAACACAATATAGATACGTTTTCTAATAAAATCGGGGTCACCTTTACAGACCCTAAGCTTCTATATGCTGCATTTACGCATAGAAGCTTCGTCAACGAACATCGTGGAGACTACATTGAACACAACGAACGACTTGAGTTTTTGGGAGATGCCGTACTTGAGCTCGTGGTAACACGGTTCCTTTTTGAAAAGTACCCTCACAAAACAGAGGGTGACCTTACCGCTTATCGAGCAGCATTGGTAAATACCAACACTATTGGTGATGCCGCCACGCGTTTGCAGATGAACGACTGTTTGTTCCTTTCGCGCGGAGAGGCGAAGGATACAGGGCGTGCTCGACTGTACATTCTTGCCGATACGTTTGAGGCGGTTATTGGTGGCGTATACAAAGAGCTTGGTGAACCCGGGAAGGATGAAGTATCTACAAAGAGCAAAAAAACCCGCACACAGCCTCTCGTACCGTATGAG
>Ga0075948_112_pt1 | contig 29644 bp, 33 predicted proteins | sample RifGroA2_FD_68012 | JGI IMG/M metagenome (GOLD analysis project Ga0075948, IMG submission 68012) | Parcubacteria bacterium GW2011_GWA2_43_11 | reverse complement strand
GACCTGCCAAAAAAATACAGGAGCCAAATTCCTCATGAAAAAGAGGTTGTTATGGTAGAACCTTCTGCGAATTGCCCAAATGGTACAAGGGGAAGACTTGGTGTGTATGAAATCCTTGAAATAAATGACGGAATACGAGCTGCTATTCTCGATAGTGCCGACGAAAGCATTATTCATAAAATTGCGCGCGAAAACGGTATGTTGAGTCTCAAGGAAGACACTATAATCAAAGCCATGCAAAAAATTATTCCTTTTGAGGAAGTTGCACAGATTGGAGGTTTGATGAATGTTGAGGAAGAAAAAGAGGAAGAAGAGGAAAAAGAGGAAAAAACACTTGAAGTTATTCTTGAGGAGTCTAATGAACCAAAAAACACAACAAGATCGGATGATGGTATTGCTTCATTTGAGCGAGACCTAGTATAATGAAAATATATAGTAAGGAATAAATATGTCAGAAAACAAAAATCAAAGAATATGCATTATTGATGACGATCCATTTTTGCTCGACATGTATAACTTAAAATTTCAACAATCAGGATATGATGTTGTTTGTTTTACAGATAGTACAAAAGCGCTTGAGGCTATGCGCACAGATGGGAAGTATGATGTTGTGTTGCTTGATTTAGTCATGCCGAAGGTTGATGGATTTGAGGTGCTTCAAACTATTCGTCAAGAGAATCTTTGTGGAGAACATGTTGTCATTGTAATACTTAGTAACCAAGGTCAGGAAAAAGATATAAGTAGAGCAGAGGAATTTGGTATAGACGGGTACCTTATTAAAGCGAATACCTTACCTTCTGAAGTACTTGAGTATGTGCGAAATCTCTTACAAAAGAAAGTTGAAGTAGTATAAATCTTACTAGTAACCTTTTCCGTATGACAAACAGAGCCGATTTAGAAGCGCATAAAAAAACTCTCGATGAGCTTGCGGGAATTGTGGTTGACGAACAAGCATCTGACTTACATATAAATGCTTTTTACAAACCAGTGATTCGCGTTTCTGGTTCCTTGTTGCCACTCACTGACTTTAAAGAGCTCACGCATGAGGATTCAGCAGAGTTTCTCGCACTAATGCTTAATGAGGAACAGAGAGAGAGTTTTGATGCAACAAAAGAAATTGACTTTTCATATTATAATGATACCCATAAAGTACGTTTTCGAGGGAACGCCTGTATTCAGCGAGGTGCTGTTTCTATTGCTCTCCGGCTCATTCCAACAAAAATAGAAACTATTGCTGATCTTAATCTTCCCGTAGAGCTTTTACGTTTTACTGAACGAAGACAAGGTTTCTTTCTTGTAGTAGGGCCTGTGGGTCAAGGAAAATCAACAACACTTGCTGCGCTCATAGAGTATATCAACCAGACTCGTGCGGCCCATATTGTCACCATTGAAGACCCTATTGAATTTATTTACACTCCGAAACAGTGTCTTATTGATCAGCGCGAGGTTCGTCTTGATACAGACACATTCGAGTCTGGACTGTATAGTGCCTTTCGTCAGGACATGGACGTGATTCTTGTCGGGGAAATGCGAGGTAATGAAGCTATTGGTGCCGCCGTAACTGCTGCTGAGACGGGTCACCTTGTCTTTTCGACACTTCATACAAACAACGCATCACAGACGATTGATCGTATAGTTGACTCATTTCCGAGTCATCAACAAGATCAAATCCGTATTCAGCTCGCGTCTAGTCTGAGCGGTATTTTTTCTATGAGACTCGTACCTAAGATAGCAGGAGGTCTAGTGCCTGCGTATGAACTTTTGGTAAACACTCGCGCTATTTCCAACATGATTCGCGAGCGTCGTACTCATGAGATAGATACGATGATAGAGACTGGCTCTGAGGATGGTATGATTAGTATGAACAACTCACTTACAAAGCTTGTGCGTGCAGGGGAGATAAGTGTGGAGAGCGCACTCGCAGCCTCCTTCGATCCTCAAGGTCTTGAGAGGTTGCTCTAAGGTTGTAGTTATATTCATATGTTATTTAAATACAAAGCACTCGATACAACGGGATCCGAGCAGGAAGGAACGATTGAAACTGTCAATGAGGATACGGCCATTGCTGCACTCCAGCGCAATGGTCTTGTTATCACCAGCGTAGAACCTGCCGACAAAAAAGACATCTTTCATGGTGAAATAACTGTTTTTCAGCATGTATCCACAAAAGAGTTGGTAATTCTTTCACGACAAATAGCTACACTTTTTGAAGCGCAGGTATCGGCCCTGCGAGTATTTCGTCTGTTAGGTACTGAGGCAGCGAATCCACTCATTCAGAAGACACTTCTTGCAGTCGCGAGCGACGTCCAGTCTGGTTCGTCTATCAGTAAATCATTGTCAAAACATCCTAAAATATTTTCTTCTTTTTATTGCAACATGGTGCTTGCTGGAGAGGAGACTGGCAGACTTGAGCAAACCTTCAACCACCTTGCCGACTATATTGACAGAAGCTATGCAGTTACCAGCAAGGCTCAACATGCGCTCATTTATCCTGCGTTTATTATTTTGACATTTATAACGGTAATGGTGCTCATGTTGACGATGGTGATTCCAAAACTCACTGCGATTATTGAGGATTCAACTGCGGAGATTCCGATATATACCAGAATTGTCATGGGCGTTAGTGATTTCTTTGTTTCATACGGTCTTCTCTTATTCGTTGTTCTTTCGGTAGGAATATTTTTCCTCTGGAGATACGCGATAACAACTCAAGGAAGGAGATATTTCGATAAGCTCAAGCTTGACATACCGATAGTAGGTAGCTTGTACCAAAAACTTTTTCTCGCACGAGTGGCTGACAACTTGAGTACGATGCTCACGAGTGGTATCGCAATGGTGCAGGCGATAGACATCACTGCTGCGGTGGTAGAAAACGTGCATTACGAAGAAGCACTGATACAGGCTCGAGATGCTATCAAGAATGGAGCAAGTATCACAAAAGCATTTGGTGAGCATCCTGAAATTCCGACCATTATGATACAGATGATGCGGGTGGGTGAGGAGACAGGTGAACTTTCAAAGATTCTCCAGACCCTCGCAAAGTTCTACAGTAGGGAAGTAGAGAATGTAGTGGATACACTCGTGGGGCTTATAGAACCTATTATGATTATTATGCTAGCAGGTGGTGTGGGTGTACTGGTGGCGTCGGTGATACTTCCTATCTATAGCATTACGTCTTCCATCCAATAGGACTTACGGAAACGGTCTATTTCTGCGTTGCCCTTCACAAAATATCTCTCGTAGTATTGTTCATACAACTCGTTCTATTTTGTTCGGGCGCCTTGAACTAGCTCCGTTTGCGTAAGTCCTACACAATCGTATCTTTGAACTAGGAACTGTGAACTAGGAACTCGTATCTTCGAACTAGGAACTTTCAACATTATAACTTTCCACTTTTAACTCGCCTTACTTTCAACTTTACGAACTTTCAACTTTATAACTCCGCATCACCACTTTTCCACAAAAAAAAGTATTTTTCTATTCACAAGCGCTCAAACACCCTTGTATACTATAAATATCCTATTCACAATGTGATATCTACACTTTGGAAGGTATATTTTTATTATTAAATTATAAAAACAATAACTATGTATAATAAACTGACGCGAGGTTTTACGCTCATTGAGCTTCTCGTGGTTATCGCTATCATCGGCATCTTGGCGTCTGTAGTCCTTGCTTCACTTTCTGGAGCACGAGGTCGTGCACAAGTTGCAACGTTCAAATCTGAAACAACTTCTGCAGTTTCTGCATTGGTTTTAGAGTGTGAATCAAGCACGACACTAACTACACCAGGTCAAGGTTCGCAGACAACTTTCGCAGCTCCTACTGGCGTTTCTTGCGGTCCTAACGGAACAGGAGCGTTTACAATGACAACAACTCCTCGTTTTACACTTGCGGGTTGTACTGGCACAGTGACACAAAACGGAGCAACGTTTGCAGCTGGATGTGACTAGTACTTGCTAATCAAATTTTTCAAAGGCACCTTACGTAGGTGCCTTTGTGGATTTATGTTTCGTGTCAATAGCAAAGCGCGGTATTATGCTATACATGCTTGAGTATTTTGTAGAGTTTCCGTACGTACTTCCTGTAGCACTTTTTTTTATTATTGGAGCAATTGTGGGGAGCTTTTTGAATGTCATTATTTTGCGACATGAAAAAGGTGAACAAGTAGTGAAGGGGAGGAGTCACTGTATGTCCTGTGGGAAATCACTTACGTGGCATGAGCTTATCCCTGTTTTTTCTTTTCTCTTCCAGTTCGGAAGGTGCCGTGAGTGTAGAGCCAAACTCTCTCTGCAGTATCCGCTTGTAGAGATTGGTACCGGCACCTTGTTTGTACTTGTCTTCTTTCACTTTTCCGTGTACTCGCACGCTATGCCTGTATGGGTATTGGGAATGTTCCTTCTGCATCTAGCTATCTGGTCACTCTTTATGGTTATTACTGTATATGATATACGTACTAAGCTCATACCCAACAGGTTTTCTTACACACTTGCCGGTTTAGCGTTTTTCGCACTTTTTTTGGGCGAACAATCATTTATACTTCCAACCCTCTCTGAGGTAGTCGCGGGTACTGCACTTTTTCTACCGTTCTATGTACTGTGGAAAGTTTCAGACGGTCGCTGGCTTGGACTTGGTGATGGCAAGCTAGCGCTGGGCATAGGATGGTTTCTCGGTCTCACTCTTGGCGGTACTGCTGTTCTCTTTGCTTTCTGGATAGGTGCTGGAGTATCTTTACTCTACATTTTTTCCCAAAGGCTCTATGCACGCTTTAGTATGAAAAGGTGTGGTGAAGCGCTAACACTAAAAAGTGAAATACCGTTTGGACCGTTTTTAGTACTAGGTACACTTATTGTGTATATCACGCAGTTCAACATGTATACGTATTTGCTTTAGCAATATTAGTTGAAAGTTATAAAGTTCATAATGTAAAAAGTTCACCCGCCTCGGCGGGGCAAGTTCGCTACTCGTTTTAACTTTCTACTTTACGAACTTTATAAACTTTACGAACTTTATAACTTTCAACTTATTTAGACTTGTGTATAAGAGTCATAAGCTGGTACTCTTAGAGTATACAATATATTTATATATGAATACTATAAAAATGGTTACAAAAGTTTCGCGTGGTTTTACCTTTGTTGAGCTTATGGTAACTATCGCCATCATTGGAATTCTTTCTGCTGTTGTTTTCCCAAGCTTAACGGGAGCACGCGAGCGAGCGCGTGACGCGGAACGGGTGACTGAGGTGGGACAGATAGCACTTGGTATAGAGCTCTACTACAACACCTGTAGAGCGTATCCTGCAACACTTACAACCAGTGCAAACAATGGCTGTCCTAGTTCGATTACCCTTGCCACATTTCTACCTACGATTCCGGTAGATCCAAAAGGTGTAGCGTACGGATATGGAACGGCAAGTGGAGCGTTCGTCGTAGCGGCTACATTGGAGACCACCAATCATAGCTCGCTTGCCAACGATGTTGATACCACTGTTGGCGGAGTGGCATGTGATGATGCGGGAAAAAAATATTGTAAAGGAGGGTAGCTTGCAGAAGTTCACCCTTGAGCTCAGAAATGTTTTTTTGTAATTAAATAGGATTTATGCAAACGGATGCACCACAAGAGTACTTCATTTTTGTAACGCCTTCGGCTAACAAAAATTGGTCGTATTTCATCGGCGCTCTAATAAAATGGAACAAGTTGTATGAACAATACTTCGAGAGACATTTTGCGACGGGCCCTGTACTAGAGCAAAGCTTCAGTACAGGGTGGGTAACGATTAAATACGCCGTTTGCATAAATCCTAACAAATTGTAACTTATGTTTTCCCCCAGAGAGAATGGATATACGCTGATTGAATTGCTTGTGGTAATCGCCCTTTTGGCAGGACTAGGTTCTATACTACTTCTTAATGGTGCAGAATCACGAAATCTTGTCCAGCTCCAAACAGCGACACAACAGTTGGAATCCGCTCTCACGCAAGCCCAAGCTTTTGGAAACAGTGGTCGTGCGTTTCCCGCAGGGACTGATAATTTTGACAGCGGGTTTGGCATCTTTGTCACCACGGCTTCGCCGAAGAACATACGTATTTATGGAGGACTTGGTGACACGGACGCAAGTGGTACGTTTGATGAGGATGAAGAAAAATACACCGTTGCGGCACAGAGTTTTGAGCTGATTCTGCTTGGCGGTAATGTTGAAATAAACCGTATTCGAGGGGTGTCACCCAATGCCAATGCATCAGAAGGTCACGTACTTTTCCGAAGAGGTGAGCCGGAGGCCCATGTATATACACAGAACCAAACTCCAGACGGGCTTGTGATTACCCTCGCTTCAGGGACGGCGTCGATAGATGTTGTTATTAACAAAACTGGACTTTTCTACATAGACCAATAGTATGAAAAATGCACCGCTACTAAATACCCCCAGTACCACCCGTGGATCCCTACTTTTGGAACTCTTACTTGCATTTGCAGTGATTTCTATCGCCATGACTGTGGTTGTTGATGCATTTATAAGCTCACAGCGCTCGTACAGGGTCATGGCCGAAGAGGGTGCGCTTACAAAGACGCTCACAATCGTGCTTGAGAACATAACCCGTGAAGCTCGGGTAAGTCAGTTCTTCCGGTGTGCTAGTGCAGGGACAACACCGTGTACAGGTACCTCATTTTACATGACACATATTGAGGGTTTAAATGCCCAAGGAGCAGGTGAAGATATATCCTATGAATTGGTAGGAGGAGTCATTCAAAAAGATTCTTTAGATTTGACCCCCCCATCAGTCAATGTGACAGACTTTGATGTACGAATTATCGGCACGCGACCTCAAGACCAGATACAGGCGCTCGTCACACTCACAGCGAGCTCCGTTGATAGCCCGAATGTAAAGGTGCGTTTACAAACATCATTTACAGAGCGTTTGTATTAAAAAGATGCGTATGCAGACAGAACACACGACAAAAGAAGATGGTTTTATTTTACTTGAGGCTATCATAGCCGTAGGTGTGCTTGTAACTATATTTGCTGCTACCATTGCCCTGTATGTATCTTCGGTTAGTGGATTGCGAATTTCTAATGATCAGCTAATCGCTACGTATCTTGCTCAAGATGGTATGGAGCAAGTTATAGCAAAACGTCAGTACAACTATGACAACAATCTTGCGTGGCTTGAGGGCTTGTCACAGTGCACCACACTGAGCCCTTGCTCAGCCGAGTACTTTGAACGGGGTCTGCACTTAGCCCTACCTGCATGCGTCCTTGATTGTGCACTTTATTTAGGTGCAAATGGTGAGTACTCTTCAGATACTTCTGGGACACTTTCACGTTTCAAACGAAAAGTTGAGATAACGACGAGCGGACATGAAGCACGTGTGGTAGTACGCGTCTTGTGGCCGGACGGTCCCGACACGCTCCAAATACCTGTTTCTTATACGCTCTACAATGATCCAAACTAACATGCACACATCGGCACATACAGATAAAGACGAACGGGGCATTACACTGCTTATTGTACTTTTGATAGGTACCATTATGATTTTCACAAGTCTTGCAGTAGGGCAGTATGCGCTCCGTACAGTGACCGCAATACGTGCACGGAGTGATGCCACACAGACACTCTATACCGCAGAGCAAGCATTTGCTTGTGTGAGATATTGGCTCAATAAAGATTATCGGCACTTCAGTACTATTGCTGGGGCGGTGTGTAATGGGGTGACGTACAACTTTAGCACAGGTTCAGATACTGCGGCTGATGGACATAATCCATCCTACAACAGTACTACAGGGATAGGTACGTTCAGGATACCGTTTGACGCGGCAAACCCTACTCGTGGAGGAGTGATTGTAGAGGTAGAGAGAACAAATCCACTTGCGATGCAGTTTGATGGCTACGTGCGCGTGTATAGCCAGAGTGATACTGAAACGAACAAAAAAACATCTGAACGTTTTCAAGAGTACAAGTATCGAGTTCTTTACGGAGCGGATATTATGTTTGTTGTTGACCGCTCAGGAAGTATTGATGATGGCGGAAATCGTAATGACCGCACACTGGTGACTGAATGGAATGAAATGCTTGATGCCGTAAACGAGTCTATTCGACTCCTCAACCGTAAGGTACCATCGCCGTATATGGGACTTCTCTCCTTCGGTACAGATCCGACCAATACTGGTCGAAGTGTCCTCGAGGGAGTCGAACCAGATGTAAATTTGACTGACAATATAGATTTGCTTATTGACGACCAGGGAACATCTGGAAGCCCTTCAGATGAAGCTGATGATGTTCCACAAATGGACTTATCCCCGGCAGCGACCAACCTTTCTTTAGGAATCGCAATCGCCGGTGCTGAACTTATGGGTAAATATTATCCGTACAACGGCACTCCCCCTAGCTCTGTACTACCGTTTGGAGAAAACTCAGGTGATTTTGAAAAAATAGTTGCGTCGGGAAGTAGCAACTTTAATTCTTTGCCGGACCAATCTCCTTTTTCGGATAGGAATGATAGCGAGTATCCTGATGTGATGGTGGTTATTACTGATGGAGCGCCCAATGGCATCATGACGCACGTACAGAATGTGTGGAATCGGTCAATTGTAGATTCAGACAATGACTTTTTTGACGCAGAGCTACACACGTATGAAATTGGAGAGGCAAAAATATTTAGGACACCAACGGTGGCCAGTGGAAAGATGATTATAGATGAGATGAGTGATGTGGCGTCGGGTGGAAATCCGGCTACGAACGAATACCAGTTTTGTGACGATTCATCTAATAAAAAGCCTAATACGGTATTTAACGATGATCCCCTTATTCGCTCTAACTATTTCCCGCACATGGCGATGTGCAATACCACACTCATAGCAAACCGACTCAAAGCAAATGGCATTATCATACTCGCAGTGTATGTGGGATCCAATCCAACAACACCGGAAGCATATTGGCTCCAGAATGAATTCGTTTCGTATACCGACGATGGCGACCCGCTCTTTGCGGTTATTACTAACTATAGTGACCTTCAGAATACACTCCTGTACCTTTTTGAATCTCTCGACTTCGTGCAATCACGCTAAAGAGAACCTACGCACACGGCACATTTCTTCGTTGTGCTACACAAAATACTACTCACCGTACCACCTGTACGCCTCGTAGTATTTTGCTTGCACGCCTCGAACTGCGCTCGTTTGCGTAGGTTCTCACCCATGTGATGCAGGGGACGTTCTTGTGTAGTAAGCTGTAGAGTATGAAAAATGATGCTAAAAAACGTTTGGAACAACTAGAAATTCTTGTAGCACACCACCAAAAGCTCTACCATGAGCATGATGCGCCTGAAATAAGTGATGAGGCATATGATGCACTAGTGCGAGAATTACGCGCCCTAGAGGAGGTTCACCCGGCATACAAGAAGAAAAACTCAGCTTCCGAACGAGTCGGAGGTGCACCTATTTCTGCGTTCAAAAAAGTGCAACACGATGTTCCTCAATGGTCGTTTGGAAACATTTTCTCATACGAGGAGCTTATCGAGTGGTATAAAAAGCTTTTGCGTCACCTTGAGCGAGAAGGCTCTGCGCCAAGAGGAGACCTTTCCTTTTGTGTTGAGCATAAAATAGATGGACTCAAGGTGGTACTTACCTATGAACAGGGCGTGTTTGTACAAGGTGCGACACGAGGAGATGGAGTGGTGGGAGAAGATATTACCGAGAACCTGAAGACGATTCGTACAATACCGCTTACCCTTACGCAACCAGTAGATATTATCGTCGGTGGTGAAGCGTGGCTCGCTCATAGTGAATTTATACGTATCAACAAAGAACGGAAAACCGACAATGAACCTCTGTTTGCTAATCCGCGCAATGCAGCAGCAGGATCACTTCGTCAACTCGATTCACATATCACTGCGTCAAGGAAGCTTGACTGTTTCGTCTATGATATCGAACGTCTTCACGAATCATCGGGTATAGTTCCGCCCACAACACAAACAGAAGAGCTTACCTTGCTCTCAAAGTTAGGTTTCAACGTGAATCAATATTTTGCCCATTGCGATGATATCGAAGAAATAGAAACATACTACAAGAAAAGTAACACACAGCGCAAAAAACTCCCTTTTGAAATCGATGGTATCGTTATAAAGGTAAATGAGATACGGTACCAGCACATACTTGGACATACCTCACACGCACCGCGGTTTGCTGTAGCATATAAATTTCCAGCAGAACAAGTGACGACGAAGGTGGAGGATATTGTTCTTCAGGTAGGTCGTACTGGTGCTCTAACACCGGTCGCCGAACTCACACCTGTTCGTGTGGCAGGGTCACTCGTTTCTAGAGCGACACTTCACAATGAAGATCAGATACATCGACTTGACGTGCGTGTTGGAGATACAGTTATTCTACAAAAAGCTGGTGATGTGATTCCAGAAATCGTTTCTGTGGTCAAAGAACTCCGAACAGGAAAGGAAAAAAAGTACCACTTTCCGAAACGAGTGGACGTGTGTGGTGGGGATGGGTCAATAGAGAGGGTAGAAGGGCAGGCAGTATGGCGATGTGTCAGTAGGGACTCTTTTGAGCAAATCGCGCGCAAGTTCCATCATTTTGTTTCGAAGAAAGCACTGAACATTGACGGCCTGGGACCCCAAGTGGTAAATCTTCTTTTGGAGCAGGGTATGGTCACCTCGTACGCGGATATCTTTACCCTTCAAAGAGGAGATTTCGAAGGCTTGCCGGGGTTTAAGGAAAAAGCCATAGATAACCTTTTAGGAGCTATTAAGAAAGCAACACACGTGCCTTTATCCAAGCTACTTTTTGGTCTCTCTATAGACCAAGTGGGGGAGGAAACTGCTCGATATCTTTCACAACATTTTGGTTCGCTTGATACGATTATGAACGCGTCTAAAGAGGACCTAGAAATTATAGAAGGCGTTGGGCCTATAGTTGCGGAGTCTGTACACACATGGTTTGCAGATTCAAAAAATACGAAAGCACTTGAGGCTTTGTTACAGCATATAGAGATTGAAGTAGTTTCAGCAGAAGCAACACAGGGTGTATTGTGGGGGAGGGTGGTGGTTATCACTGGGACCTTGCCGACTCTTTCTCGCGAGCGTGCGGAGGAGATGGTACGACAAGCAGGTGGCAAAGCGACAAGTTCCGTTTCAAACAGCACTGCGTTTGTGGTTGTAGGTGAACAAGCTGGGTCAAAAGCTGATAAAGCACGACAGCTAGGTATAGAAATGATTGACGAACAAGAATTTCTCAAACGGTTACGAAGTTAAAGTTTGAAAGTTAAAAGTAATGAGTTTCGTAACTTTTTACTTTATGAACTTTATAAACTTTCCACTTTTAACTTGCTACTTTTACCGCGAAACCTGTCGTGGTATAGTCAATTCCATGATCCATAGAGATGAAGTAAAAAAACTTGCAGAATTAGCTCTACTTGCTGTTGATGATAGTGAGTTAGACACACTAACCAAGGAAATGGACTCTATTCTTGAGTATATTTCGGAAATAAACTCATTTACTGCCGATATAAAAAACGAAAGAAAAAAACCTTTGTTGTACAATGTTATGCGCGAGGATGAGGTCACAAATAAAGAAAGTGAGTATACAGAACGTATTATGAAAGAAATGCCAAGTACTGATGGACAATATCTTAAAGTGAAAAAAATTCTCTAAGTATGATTGATGTAACTACACTTACGATAAAAGAAGCACGAAAAAAACTCGACAATAAGGAGATTACCTCTGTTGAACTAACTGGGGCATTTCTTAAAAATGCAAAAGAGAAAAATGATAAACTCAATGCGTTTCTAGAGATTTTTGATGATGTCCTTGAGCAAGCAAAAGAGGCAGATAAAAGAATTGCTAAAGGGGAGTCGTATCCATTGTTAGGAATACCGATAGCATTGAAAGATAATCTTTTGGTGCAAGGACGTAAGGTGAGTAGTGCTTCAAAAATTCTTGAGAACTATACTGCGACCTATGATGCGACAGTAATAAAAAAACTTAAGGAAGAAGGTGCGGTGTTTTTAGGAAGAACAAATATGGATGAATTTGCCATGGGCACTTCAACGGAAAACAGTGCCTTTGGATCAACAAGGAATCCAATAGATCCTACAAGGGTCCCTGGAGGTTCTTCAGGCGGTTCAGCCGTGGCTGTGGCAGCGAAAATGGCGATGTGTGCATTAGGTTCAGACACTGGTGGCTCTGTTCGACAACCGGCGGCATTATGTGGCGTTGTAGGAATTAAACCTACATATGGGTCTGTTTCACGGTATGGGCTTATGGCTATGGGAAGTTCGTTAGATGTTGTTGGTTCGCTTGCAAAGACGGTGGATGATGCAGAAATACTTTTTGAAACAATACGAGGATGGGACAAAATGGACTCAACGACTATTCCAAATGAAAGAGAAAGAATCGAAAAAAAAGATACCTACGTCATTGGGGTACCTAGAGATTTTTTGACTACTGGAATAGATCCAGATGCTCTTGTTGAGTTTGAGAATGCTCTTACAAAGTTAAAGAATGAAGGACATACTGTTATCGACATAGAGTTGCCGACGCTAAAATATTCACTCGCTACGTACTACATAATTTGCCCTGCTGAAGTAAGTACTAATATGGCTCGGTTTGATGGAGTGCGTTATGGTTTTCATAAGGATGGTGTGGATCGTATTGATGATTATCGTCAAAGTCGCGGAGCAGGTTTTGGAAAAGAGGTTCGCAGAAGGATATTACTAGGCACATACGTGCTTTCATCGGGATACTATGATGCTTTCTATAATAAAGCCATGCAAGCAAGGGACTTGATACGAAAAGATGTATTTGAAGTATTTAAAAAAGTAGATGCTATCGCAACACCAACAACAACATCGCCTGCTTTTAAAATTGGAGAAAAATCAGACGACCCACTTGCATTGTATTTAGAAGATATATTTACCGTATCAGCAAATATAATCGGAACACCTGCGATTTCAGTACCTTTTGGAACTGTTGTACGTGATGGTGTTACATTACCACTTGGATTTCAGCTTATGGCACCTGATTTAGGGGAAACAACACTTTTTGCATTAGGAAAAGTACTCACAGGACATGCACAAACGGATGCAGTTCGAGGCGCCCGAACAAAATAGAATGAGTTGTATGAACAATACTACGAGAGATATTTTGTGATGGGCAACAAAGAAATGCGACCAATTTTTCTTACGACTGAAAGGAGTTAGAAAAATGAAGTACTCTTGTAGCACGCCGTTTGTGCATGTCCTAACTCACAAAAAAAATACTGTAGGGTACCCAACACACTGCCTTACGGTGTACACTTAACGTATGGTAGCTGGAGAGAATACTACAAGTAATACAGCATTCGAAGACTTGATGCTTACGTTGTTTGCCATTATTTTGGTTGGGCAAATTGCTCAAAGGGGTCCGGAAATTATAAGTAAACATTTAGGTATCCAGATTGGAGATAGTCAATATTTGGTGGATAATGCTTCCGTAGATGCAGATACACCTCTTCAAACAAAAGTAAATGTAGTATCTGGTGCACCGTACTATACTGAGCCTTCAGAGGGTGGTGAGGTTGGAAATTTTTCTCCTGGAACCTCTCTCATGCTCATTGAAGGTCCAGAAACTGTTGAGGGAGAACGGTGGTGGAACGTCATAGAAAATGAAACAGAGAAAAATGGTTGGGTGCGCGAGTCAGTGCTTATTGTTGAAGGTGTGGGTGGTATAGGACCTGCAACAAGACTCGGTACGAATGTCCGAGCACTTTTAGATACTGACGTTTGGAAAGATTCGGATGAGTATGTTTCTGTAGGGAAAGTAGCAAAGGGAGACTGGGGCACTCTCACCAAAGGACCACAAACAGTACGTGGTTCCCGTTGGTGGTTATTTGAAAGTGACGAAGCTGATGTAAAGGGCTGGTTGCCAGAGGCATCAGTTATGCTCGCAAGTAATCGTGGTTGGAAAGAGAGAAGTTTGGTGCGGGGAGCTCAGATTACGGATATATTTGAACGAGCAGGGGGTGGTCGTGTTGTGGGACTTCTGGCTGCTGAAGAAAAAGCAAAAATACTTGGTGGACCTGTAGAAGTGGGTGGCGCACTCTGGTGGCTTATTGAAATCGAGGAAGAAGGGGAACAAGGATGGGTTCCAGAAAATGCACTTGAAGATGCTGGTGTTAAGGGTTTGTTTAAGGGTATTATAGCTAGCGTGATGATTCTTGGAACTATACTTACACTTGTGTTCCTTGGAGGGATTGTGTATGTCACAATTCGCACCAATCAAGTCCGTGCGCGTGAGGCACAAAGAATTCAGGTTGCGATACCGAAGGTGACTGAGCCGTATCGTAATGAGCGATGGCAAAAAGTGCTCAAAAATGTAAATTCAGAAAATCCAAGCGATTGGAGGTTCGCGATTCTTGAATCTGACGTGATGCTTGACGAGCTCTTTACGAAAATAGGATATCAAGGTGTCTCACTTGGAGAAAAACTTAAAGCAGCAACTCGAGGTGATGTGAAGAATCTTGATGCTGCATGGGAAGCTCATAAAATTCGAAATCAAATAGCACATGAGGGAGGTGATTACATACTGACACAGCGAGAGACAAAGCGTGTGATAGAGTTGTATTGTCTTGTTGCGGAGGCCGGAATTGCACCGGCGCCTGAAGGTTATGAGCCTTCCGAGGTACTACTCCTCCACCCCGCAATAAAAAGTATCGCTACGTTTTATGTAGTGCTTGTTACCCTACCATAAACAGAGGCAATTCTGCAACTCTCCACCCCTTGCAAGTTAAGTGCATCTCATACGTCTGATATACTACAACTATGAGCATGTACAAAATTTTTGGAACCACACTCCTTGTAAGTTTATTTTTAGCCCCCTTTTTAATTACGCACGCAGCACTTCTTGGCTCGAACACGACTCAGAAGGATACAACAACTGAAACTGATGTATGGCTCTTGACGTACTATGTGGGGTATCAGAATGGCACACTTAAACCGAAGGATGTCGACTTCTCACTCATGACACATGTCGTGGTGGGGGGTGTTGGTGTACAGGCGGATGGCACACTTGATGAACATTGGCATCTCCCAAATGGTGACGGAAGAAAAATGGCACTTGAAATTTGTTAAAAATATTCTTACGCTTTTAAACGATATTAACTATGACGGTATCGACATAGACTGGGAGCCCATACGGGCGCAAGATGAGCCTCAGATTCTAAAACTTGTTCAGGATCTTCGTAAGGCGGATCCAGATATTATTATTACGATTCCCGTAAATTGGGTACCAAGTACTATTATTTTTAGCAAAAATCTTTCTCTCTATAAAAATCTATCTCCGTATGTTGATAAGATGTTTATTATGAGCTACTCCATGGCGGGCCCTTGGTCAGGCTGGAAAAGTTGGCATGGGGGCGCTCTCGGGGGAGAAAGTGTCAATACACCTGCTTCTATTAAGACGTCTGTCTATGCCTATTTACGAGCTGGTGTACCCGAAAATAAACTAGGTATAGGTATAGGTACGTATGCGACCTGTTGGGAATCTCCGGTAAAAAGACCAAATCAAACGCTTCCAGCAAACTTTTATTCACGAGACACCCATACGATGAGTATGCGGACAATGATGGAAGACTACTATAAAAAGAAGTATGAGAAATGGGATAGTAAAGCAAAAGTTCCCTATCTCTCTTCCTCAAAAAAGATTGGTGATTTTGAGTGTGGTTTTATCTCATACGAAAACAAACGCTCGGTGGAAGAAAAGGTTGCATACACAAAACGTATGAATTTAGGAGGCGTGATGGTCTGGAATATTGGTACGGGCTACTTTCCAGAAAACAGTGTCTCAAAACGTCATCCACTGCTTTCTGCCACGTGGGAAGCCTTACAATAACAAGGGACATGTTTGTTTTTACGCAAGTTGAAGTGTTGACTTGTGTGCATATAAGTATATAACACAAGGTAAGTTCTTTGATAGAAAATAGCTCGCGTGTAGGTCATAGCAAAAAGCCCCTCGACAAACTCGGGGTCTCCTTGCTATGACCATACAGGCCTAGTGGCTTCCTCGGCATAGTAGAGGAAAAATAAAAAAAGGAGATGATACCATGACACAGATCGCACACGCAGAAATGATGACCTGTGAGCAAATCGAAGACATCCTCGACAGATTCCGCAGAGAGTTGCTTAGGGGTCGCTCCATGAACCATAGGTCCGCTGTACTACAGCTTCTTGATGATGAGAATTTCGGAATGGTACTGTACAGAGAGTTTAAGAAACAAGTTGATGCGGTGGGTAGTTTCACAGTTCGTCGAGTCACGGTGAATTGTAATCGTACCCTACAGGAAGCACTGGATGCTTTTATACGAGCACTGTGTGCAAATCCTGCTGGGGCCGTGGATAGGATGCCAATAGAGGGGGATAAACTCGAAGTTGTATTATTCAAGCCAAAGCCGGAGGAGTATACTGGACCTGGCTTCATAAGCGATGCCGATATTGCGAAGGCACTTAAGCGACGTGAGCTCACGAACAATCTTATGGCGGTCATTGCGGCCAATGAAGCAGACCCCACTCTTGCCGATCAGAGACCTCACTATGCTCACGAGGCGGATGACGAGGGTAACTTGCACTACGTCACAATCCTCGGCGGTTGCAAAATACTTACAGGTAGATGCAACGACGCCTACGTGGACGACAGGTTATGGATCGCGGGTGCTCGCACGCCTGTGCATGAAAGGCAGGAAAGAGAGTGGTTTGTGTAGCTCAGGGTGACACGTCACCATTCCTTTAAACTTAGCCCTATTTCGATTCGTCGGGATGGGGCTGTTTTTTTTAAACAACATAATACTCTTTAGTCACACCGCACACATAGTACAATTGAACGGATGAAGTAATCGTGGTACTCTGGCGTCTAAGGTTTATGTCGGGGTAGCTCAGACGGTTAGAGCACAGCACTCATAAAGCTGAGGTCGAGAGTTCGATTCTCTCCCCCGACACAAAAAAAAGGACTGGGATGCGGTAGCATTTCGGTCCTATTGTTTTGTAGTATGGGGGAGAGAATCGAAGGTCGGAGCAGCGGGTCCCCGCCCATAGCGAAGCGGAGGGAAGGGGCTGCGAGACGGGGTCGCAAGCACTTAGTTTTTTCAAATGCGAAGCATAAAGAAAAAACTTAGTGACTTGGACCGATTCTCAAACTCTCCCCCGACACAAATACGAGGTAGATGTTTTACGTTAGATTTTTATAACTTTTTGTTATACCATCCCCAACTATTTCTTGGCACATTACTACCTAAAACTTTTGTAGATGCGTATGTTTCAAGGTCTATAAAAATTTGTATTGTATTGTGTGGTGTGAATATATAGATAGTAATGTACTTTTTTCATGGCATTTTTGTAAAAATATTCACAGATTACCCAACAAACACGCTATTTTTTACGACATACAATAATTACGTAGTAAATACTAAAATTATAGTCACCTAGTAAATACTAAAATTATAGTCACCTAGTACTGGCATAAAAATATGGGAATGCTATACTTTGCGCATATGGCACGAAGAAAATTAGAAGAAAGGAATGTACGTTCACTCTTTAAGCTTGCGGGCGGGAAGAGCTATGCGCTAACATTACCAATCGAGATTGTACGCATGTGGGGTTGGCAAGATCGCCAAAAACTCAAACTTACAATTGACGAAAAAAACAAGCGCGTCGTAGTCGAAGATTGGAAGAAGTAGACATGAGTAGACGCAAAAATCGCAAGGCATGTAGTATGCTCTTGTAATTTTTGCATACTTGCGGTACTCTAATCTCGTTACGTCTGCGGACGTGTGTATTGAGCGTAGGGAAGGGGCTGCGAGGCGTGTCCCGCGGCACCCCAGTACAACAGCAGAGCTGTGTACGGGGCATGCTTACGAGCTTGCGAGTTTTGTGACCGTCAGGACAAGTCCCTGCCTGCGGCAGGCAGGCCTTCGTCCGCGCAAACTGCTTTGCGTTACATGGGAGTTTGAAAAATATGGTATGCTTTCATTATGAAAACAGTGATTTTTGATTGGGGGAGAACACTATACAACCCAGAAGAGGGTGCGCTTTTTTCTGATACGAAATCAATCCTTGAATACCTTAGGTCAAAGAACTACACACTTGCCATAGTTGCTCTTGCGACCGCAGGGCAGTCTAAGATTACAGAAAGGATGAGTATAATTGAAAGAGAAAATCTAGCCCAGTATTTTGTAAGTATCAAGTTTGATACAGAGAATAAAGATAAGATGTATGAAGATACATTACTTGAACTTGGATTAAAACATAAGGACGTTGTTATCGTTGATGATCGCGTGATGCGGGGTATTACATGGGGAAATAAAAATGGATGTAAAACTATCTGGGTGCAGAACGGAAAATTCGCAAATGAATTACCTGACGAACATTCTGGAAATCCTTCACATACAATTACTTCAATCATTCAATTACGAGATGTATTGTAAGAGGATATTTAAAAAGAAGGACCGACCTCCTTTTTTCTAATGAGAATATGGGGAAGTATATACAGTATTCATAAGTGAAACTATGCATGGTAGCATTTAGGTATGAGTTATGAAAACCCATCAAACCTTAAACAGGTACATATAGCCGAAACTGCAAATTCTCCTGAGAATGAAATGATTTTGGCTTTTGCGCGATTGCGGCATCCTAAAAATAAGGAGAAATATGTCGACCATCTTTATAAGGCACATGAACTACATGCTTTAAAATATGGTGGCAGGGTGCCTTCAAAAGAAGAAATAGCTGCTGATTTAGAAGAACGTATAAAAAAAGAAGAATCAGCTACAAATTTTGATTATAAGAACGATGGTCTCTGTAGAACAGAACCACTTCATTTGGGATTTGAAACAGAGGAAGGGAAAAAATTAACTACAAAAGAATGGTCAATGGCTGAGTCGCATGAGAAAGGGCATATTGTAAGAATGGAGGGATTACCTCACTTACCTGGTTTACCAGAAACACCAGAAAACGAAGACCAAGAATACTTCGATATTCTTTTTTTTGATGCAGTTGATCCTAGTGTCATTCCTTTCCCATGGACTGATGAAGAGTACCAAAAGTTCCTTGATGAAGGTAAGACAAAACTTACAAAAGAGGAACAAAAAATGCGAATTGATGAGTACAATCGAAGTGGTGGAGAAACTTTAGAACGCATGTCACAACTTAAAAACTATTTTGGAATGCAAGGAGATGAAGTGTTTACAAAAGAGCACCTTGACTATGCACGAGAACATTATATTAAAGATCGTTCTGATGGCTTTGAAAACATTCAGGATTTTTTTAAAATGATTACTCCAGAAAAAGAAGCTCGGTTTCTTGAGTTAATTAACTCTATTGGTGTGTAAAGCGCTTTGATGTAAAGGTGCTGCCTCTTGAGTGGTATACTATGTCTGTGGAGACGTACAACTGGTATCAAACTCTTACTAAACCAACATGGGCACCACCTTCGTGGGTTTTTGGTCCTGTGTGGACTGTGCTCTATATCATCATTGCTATTTCGTACGGATATGTGGGATACCTGTACTTAAAAGGGAAGATTCCTTTCATAGTCGCACTTCCTTTTATTCTTAATATCATCTTTAACCTTGCGTTTACTCCCATTCAGTTTGGACTTCAGAATAATGTTCTCGCGGCGCTCGATATACTTTTGGTAGTAGGGACGCTCATATGGGCATTGTGGGCTATACACCCCTATGCTTCGTGGGTAACGTATAGCAACATACCGTATCTTGTATGGGGACTGTTTGCTACTATCCTTCAACTCACCATTACCATCTTAAATAAGTAAGTATGACGTTTCGAGAACGTGTTTTTACAGTAGTTCGAGCTATACCTAAAGGCGAAACCCGCACGTATAAGCAAGTCGCAATTGATGCTGGTAATCCACAAGCTTCTCGTGCAGTAGGTGCCATCTTGCACACCAACTTTGACCCCGCTATACCGTGTCATCGTGTTGTTCGAAGTAACGGCACTCTGGGTGGGTACAATAGAGGTATACGGCAAAAAGCACGTTTACTCAAACAAGAGCAGGTATAGACTGCTTGCCATAACTAGTGGTTTTAAACATCCTTCTGAGGGGGATGTTTAAAACGAGTTTATACATGAAAGAAAATATATAATTTGCACGTACTAAGTACCAACACATAACATTTTAACCGCAATATATGAACATTTTCTCTTTACGAAACAGCAAAATAATAGGTGTTGTTGCCATTCTGATTCTGGGAGGCGTGGCTTATGCACTCTGGGGTTCTGGTACCCCGACCCCTACCACGACGGCTGCACTTGTCGCTCATCAAGTAACCACCGGTACCGTTACCAGTGGTATACAAACCACAGGAAAGATAGTCGCAGCAGATATTCTTGATTTAAATGTATACAAGCTTACCAATCGTATTGATGAGGTGCGTGTAATAAACGGTGCACATGTGGAAAAAGGACAGCTTCTGTTTTCTTTTGACCAAAGCGATGTATCTGTAGATATTGTTGAATCAGAAATAGGGATACGTGAAGCTGAGCTTTTGCTTGCAGTACAACAAGGTGCAGCAAAGGACCAAAACACGACGATTACAACACTCATGAATGATATAGAAGTGCTTGAGAAAAAACTTGCACAATATCCCACTGACAAAGTAGAAACACTCCGTACATTTCTTAATAGTAATCTTGAAGCAATACCGACAGATGTGCGGTACAATGCTCAAATCTCTAGAGTTGCGCCCGTTATTGGAGGACTCTACACGCATACTGAGCAAGGGGAGTATTCAGTGAGGCTATATGCTTCTGGGGAGGCTTCCGGGTACTCGTATGAGTTGAAAGGTATTGAGTCTGGGGTGTATCCCGTGTACTTGGGTGTAGAAACGAAACTAGGTACACGAGGGCTGACGATTACCTTTCCCGCTTCTTCAACGACACGGGATGAATGGATTATTGCGGTGCCAAACAAATATGCATCTGAATACGTCGTCAACGTCGAGGACTACAAGAATGCAATCATAGATATAGATAAAAATATAGATACCGATACAGTAACACTTGCCAATAAAAAAATTCAACTTGAGCAAGAAAGACGAGGGGACACAGTTCCACAGCGAGCTCTTGATGTTGAGTCGGCATCGCTTGCAATAGAAAAAGCTCAGGTTAATCTGCAGAAAGGTATAGACACACTTACTGAGCGGCGTATTGTGGCACCTTTTTCTGGAACGATTGAGGGAATGGAAAACGTTGTGGTTGGGGCAACACCCACAAAAGACAGCAACGACTCCATAAATTTTGGTTCACTTATTTCAGACGACTTTATGACGACATTCTCCCTTAGTGCAAACGATGTAACAAAAGTAACCCTTGGGCAGAAGGTGCTCGTCACACTTTCTTCAGTTCCTGGAAGCTCGCCTCTTGAAGCAGAAGTAGTTGAGATAAGTTCACTCCCTGATTCAAGTACCGTTGCGCAGTACGAGGTTCTTGCGCGCATAGCAGAGGACGATGTTGCTACATACGATCTTAGGGATGGTATGCTTGCGGATATAGAAATTGTGCAAGAAGAAAAGTTAGACGTCCTACGCGTTCCTGTATCTGCGGTGCAGTATAGTGAAGGTAAGGCGAACGTTACTATCCTTGAGGGACTATCAGGAGATCAGCACATCCAGGTAGAACAGATGGGTATTCTTCGAACTGAAGGAAGTACGCATACTTCATACTCGCGCCCTATAGAGCTCGGTTTACGCGGGCAGTATTATGTAGAAGTGCTGTCGGGACTTGAAGCAGGTGAACTTCTTGAAGTTACAAGTACGAATGGAGTGACAGAGGGTTCCGTGGTAGAGACTCAAGGATTTGGTCCCCCTGGTGGAGGAAGTGGACGTATACGAGAAGAGGGTGTAAGCCCAAGTGGCCAAAGCCCTTCGCAGGGCGCGGGAGCAGAGTAATACACATATCTCTATGGAAGCAATATCAGAAAATAGCATTATTACGCTTAAACACGTATATAAAGAATTTGTACTGAGTAAGACAGTCACCGCAAGTGTGCTTCATGATATTACCCTCACGATTAACAAAGGAGAACTTGTTGCTATTGTGGGACCCTCGGGGTCAGGCAAGTCTACTCTTATGAATATTATCGGATGTCTTGATACACCGACGTCCGGTACATACCACTTCGGTTCTCATAATGTGGGTACACTTGATGATGATGCGTTAGCAGAACTCCGTTCAGTCGCCATAAGCTTTATTTTTCAATCGTTTCATTTGCTTCAAGGAAAGACTGTTTTTCAAAATGTGATGTTGCCACTGCAATACCAGCAAGGTTTTACAGGGTCGTATACCGAGCGTGTAGAAGAAGCGCTTAAAGAATCTGCACTTCCAGAGGACCATTGGCACCACAGACCAAACCAGCTCTCAGGTGGACAACGACAACGCGTTGCTATAGCGCGAGCACTTGTCGCACATCCAGAGCTACTACTTGCAGATGAGCCGACAGGTAATCTCGATAGTAAAACAGGAGAAAGCGTGCTTGATGCACTCACTCACCTCAACAAGACATTTGGGACAACTGTGGTGATAGTGACGCATGACCATGCGGTGGAAAAACTTGTTGATAGAACGATTACGATTAAAGATGGTGTAATTTTTGAATAGTATGAATTCCGTTAGAGACGAGAAAGTGTAGAATTATATAAATATATGTAGTGTCATGAAAAGCATACAGAAAACAATCATTATCAATCTAACCGACGGTCACTTAGTGACCTGTCTCTAACGGGATGAAACTACGACACATCATTCAGGAATCCAGCCAAGCACTCAGGGCTAATATTCTTCGTTCAAGTCTTACAATAATAGGTATTGTTGTTGGTATTTTTGCAGTTACCGCAATGCTTGCACTTGGGGAAGGGCTTTCACAAAATATCATTGGCCGTATTAGCTCATTTTCTCAAGGTGATATTTCAGTTCAAGGTTCACTTACCACACAGGATCTGGCTTGGGTTACTGAGCAACCCTACACAAAGGCAGCAATAGGTACCGTAAGCGTGAGCGGAGCAGACGTGATTATTGGAGGGGAAGACTATAATGTTACAGTCTCAAGCATTGTGGGGGATTTTATGACAGTGCAGGATTTTTCAATTCTCACTGGTACGATGTTTGATTTTAAGGACATCGAATTTCGAGAGCAGGTGGTTGTTGCGACTACTGATTTGGATACTAAGGTACGTGAAGACACGGGGCGGGCGCTTGTGGGACAAGTAATTTCTATCGGAGGTCAGCAGTACGAGGTGATTGGTGTGGTTGATATTGAAAGTGCCGGGTTCTCCAGAACGGATGGCACACTCTACGTACCCTATCAAACCGTACTTGGCACACTTACCAACACGAGCAATTTCAGTACAATTGGTGTTTCCTTAGAAGACTCTGCATTTTTTGAAGTCGCAGGGAAACATATACTCGCAGGACTCAATACCTCAAGATACCTTGCGTCTGACAGTGAAGATTTGTTCCAAGTCTCAACTGCGCAATCCATCATCGAGTCAGCACAAGAGACCACGAGTATGATTAGTCTTTTTTTGGGCATAGTAGGAGGTATTGCGTTGTTTGTGGGTGGTATAGGAACCATGAACATGATGTTGACGACTGTTACGGAACGTACCAAAGAAATAGGGCTTAGGAAAGCTATTGGTGCTCGACGTCGAGATATCCTTTTGCAAATACTTGTGGAGTCTGTATTCCTTACGTCGCTCGGTGGAATTATTGGGATAGCGCTTACCTGGATTTTGGCACAGTTTGCTAATCAAGCACTTTCCGCAAGCGGAATGAGTACACTTTCTGTGGTTGTATCAGCAGATGTTGTGCTTCTTGCCACTGTTGTTGCTGTTGGTGTAGGGGTGGTTTTTGGTCTGTACCCTGCAAACAATGCGAGCAAATTACAACCGGTGGATGCTTTAAGGACAGAATAGGATAGGACTTACGGAAACGGCACATTTCTTCGTTGCGCTACACAAAATACTACTCACCGTACTATCTATACGCCTCGTAGTATTTTGTTTGCGCGCCTCGAACTGTATCCGTTTGCGTAACTCCTAAAGAAAAGGAACAAAGCCTGCAATTTTTTGCCATGGTATACTGGATCCACATCATTAACCTACTACACTATGAAAGGCTATATCACAAACATAGAAAAAGAGACAGTGGAAAATGAAAACTATCGAAAGGTGCTGTATACAGGAAAGAACAGCCAACTGGTACTCATGACGATTCAACCAGGTGACGAGATCGGAGCAGAGGTACATTTTTTGGATCAGTTTATTCGTATCGAAGCCGGTAAGGCGACCGTGATTCTTGATGGCGTAGAGCATGCCCTTCTCAAAGATTGGGCGGTAGTCATCCCGGCAGGGACGAATCACAATGTCATTAACACAGGAGACGAACCACTTCGCCTATATTCCGTATACTCTCCAGCGGAACACAAGGATGGAACGGTACATAAGACAAAGGCAGATGATATTGAAGAACACTTTGACGGAATCACTACTGAATAAAGAACTTACGTAAACGGCGCGTTTCATCGTTGCCTTTCACAAAATATCTCTCGTAGTATTGTTCATACAACTCGTTCTATTTTGCTCGGGCGCCTCGAACCGCATCCGTTTGCGTAAGTCCTATATAAGCACTCGCACCTCATGTTATACAAGTTGCGCAGTCTAGTGTGCACACGGCACTCTCTGCTATTATTGAGTTGATATGGGTCGTTATACAACAAACCAACATTCAAATCCAACATACCCACCAGAGCAACGGCGTTTTGTACGCAAAGCGTCTGATTTTCGTTTAAGAAAAGGACCTGAACAAGAGTTAGAGGAGGAATATGTCGAAGCGCCTACGCCACCTACACCTGCCAGGGAGAAGGAGGGTGAAGAAGCCCAGGAGATACATCAGGATGCGTTGCTTTTTGCACGAGGAGTACTTGGTGAGGCGATAATACAAGGTGCATCTGATGTGCATTTTGAACCAAAAGACTACAGCTACCTTATACGTTTTCGTATTGATGGCGTTCTTCATCAATACATGGAGCGCTCTATCGACGAGTATGAAGAAATTCTTAATGCCCTCAAAGTTTTGGGGGATATGGATATTGCTGAACATGCAACCCCTCAAGATGGACACATAGAGCTTGTACAGGAAGAGGTAAAAAAAACAGCTACCGAGGAGCAACAAGGAGAGATGCATAGTACTCAACACGGTATGGAATTGGGGAATAAACAACACTACTTTGATATCAGAGTTTCAGTTTTCCCCTCCGTGAATGGGGAAGTGGTGGTTATGCGTATCTTAAATCGAGAAAATGCACTTATAACCATTGATGGGCTCGGAATGGATTTAGAGTCACTCGGAAAGCTTCGCGAGGTACTGCTCACCTCTTACGGTATGATGCTTATTACTGGGCCAACAGGTTCAGGTAAAACCACGACACTCTATTCAATCATGAGTGAGTTGCGTAGTGACGAAAAAAACATTATTACACTTGAGGATCCTATTGAGTTTCATCTGAGCTGGCTTCGTCAATGTGAAATTCGAGAAGAGCGTGGATTTACGTATGAAGCTGCGATGGCCTCTGTACTTAGGCAAGACCCCGATGTCCTTATGGTAGGAGAGATTCGGGATCCGCAAACTGCTGAGCATGCGGTTCGCAGTGCGCTCGTCGGGCGAATTGTTGGTTCAACAATTCATGCAAATACCGCTATCAGTACGATAGCTCGGCTTATAGAGCTTGGAATTCCACGAAGCATTCTTGCTCACACACTGAACTGTATTATTGCGCAACGATTGGTTCGTCGCGTTTGTGACTTCTGCAAACACACCTATACACCTTCGCAAACACACCTCAAGTACTTTGGATTAGAAAAAGTTGAGGAACCGTTTTATATGGGGAAGGGATGTGAAAAATGTAAACAGACTGGATTTAAGGGAAGAACGGGAATTTTTTCCATCATGGTGTTTGATGATGCGATTCGTAATATGTTGTTTGAAGAAAGACCGCTAAATGAAATACAAGATTATGCAATAGAAAATGGTATGAAGACACTCAAGGCAGATGCTGTCTTGAAGATATTATCAGGAACAACCACAATAGAGGAAGCTGTTCGAGTGGTGTAAGGGATTTACAGAGAGTGTCCTTGTATGGAATCTATGAAAAGGGTAGGATAGGAAATATACAATTTCAAAATAGCATATGTCATTAAACAAATTTATCAAACATTTTCGAAAAATCCTTGTCGTTGAAGATGATGCAGTTCTAAGGAGTGCACTTGCCGATAAGTTTAGGGAAAAAGGGTATGTAGTACTTGAGGCGAGTGCTGCACAAGGGGTTTTAAATATCGTTGCATCCGAAAAGCCGAATGCTCTTGTGTTAGACCTTATTCTTCCAATGGAAGACGGTATTTCCCTCTTAGAGGAGTTGAGAAATTCAGGGTATACTATGCCAGTAGCAATACTTTCAAATTTGTTGGGATCAGAAGATTTACGTGCAGATGCCATCAGACTTGATTCTGAATTTTACAACAAATCATCGACATCATTGGATGAAGTGGTGAATGCTATAGAAAAAAGACTTTAAAAACGAACATGGGATTATTTGGATTTTTTAAGAAAAGAAAAGAATGGAAGGTGCTCGTAGTGGAAGATGATGTTCCCTTACGGCAGTTTATGGCTGAACGGCTACTATCGTTAGGTGTTGATGTCATTGAAACAGGTGATGGATTTGCAGTCATAGACTTAATACAAGAGCACAATCCGGACTGCGTCATACTTGATATCATGCTCCCTGGGAAAAGTGGTATGCAGATTCTTGAAGAACTTCGTGCTTCTGACAAAAAAACTCCTGTCGTGATACTTACGACACTTTCGGGGGAAGGTGGCTTGAAACTTGAGGCAACTAAACATAATGCTATATTCCTTAACAAAGCAAACACCGCGCTTGAGGTGGTGATTGATACAGTGTTGAGACGCTTATATGAAAAAGATGATAGATCATAATGCACTTCTGTTGCAGGTAATGGCACATGATTTACTTGCACCACTTACCGCAACCAAGTGGCAGGTAGAACTTCTTGAGAAAGCATACAAGGATAAAGAAAAAAGAGAAAAATATCTTTCGGGAATTTCTGCATCTACAGAACTTGGTATTGCGCTAACGAAACACGCACACGTTGCCGGAAAGATACTTAGTAATGCATATGAGAGTGAAATTACAAAAACAAATCTTCCTGTAGAGATACGTCAGGCAGCCACAGAGTTGAAACTACAGTATGAGCGACATGGACTTATCCTTGAAGCAGAAATTGAGGACGAAGATAAAGAACGAAGTCTGGATGTGTCGCTGACTAAACTTTTTATTTGGTCTATTGCAAAATTTTTCTTGACGTGTGTCCCTCCGCAGATGAAGGTAACTATGCGTGGTTTTCGTGCACAAAAGGAAACGATTGATGGAAAGTATATTTTTATTATTCTTGCAGAGAAAGTGCCAAATGCACAGGAATACGTAAACCTTATCATATCCCAAGAGGCACGTGGAGCGCTGGATCAGTCCTTTGTTTTTTCAAAACTAATCAACGACGTTGCCTCTTACCTTAACGTTTCGTATTCCGCAGATGTTCAGTCTGAGGGTATATCGCTAGAGGTTATATTTTAGATGGGACTTACGCAAACGGCGCACCACCCCAGTACCACAAAGCTTCGCAATGGGTACGGGGCGGGCAAGAGTACTTCTTGTCATCAAGCTCCCTTTGGCGTAAGTCTAATTTAGAATCTTTTAAGTCCTTCTTGTGTAAAAACGTACATGAGTAGCCACTAGTGTGCGGTATACTGACACTACACATGAAAATGAGAACAAAGATATATGTCTTTCTTTTTGTGCTTGTGCTCGGCGTCGTTTTTTGGATGACACGAGATTCTGGCACCGAAGTACCAAGTTTTGAAGCAGTCAAAGTGGAGCGTGGTCAGGTATACAATGATGTTTCTGTTACTGGACATGTTGAGCCAACAACACGAATGACCCTTGCTTTTTCAACTGGTGGACGTTTGGAACACTTGGCGATAGAAGAAGGGACTCAGGTTGAAAAAAACACTCGTATTGCAGCACTCGATACCAATACATCGGAATATGCAGTGCAAGAAGCCGAAGCGCGGTTGGCAGGTGAACAAGCAAAATTGAAAGAATTACTTGCACCGCTACGATATGAGGAGAAGGCATTGAAAGATGAGTCTGTGATACAGACAGAACGAGCTCTTGTTCAAGCACAAGAAACCTCACGTGCGGCACTCGAGAGGGCGTTTGTGTATGCAGATGATGCTATACACGAAAAAGCTGACGAACTTTTTGAATTGAAAAGCTCCAATCCTGAGCTTGGGGTAACGTTTACCTATGGCACTACCAAGTACTACCTCAATGCAGATGAAGGAACGAAGCTTGATCTCAGCACAAAGCGTAGAGAGATTGAAACACTTCTTGTGAACATGAAAGCGCGAGCAACGGATGCCACAATAACAGTTGACGAAGCGTTGTTGGCAACAGGTCGTGACTTACTCTATATTGAAGACTTCCTAACCACCTTGGCAAAAGTTATTAATGACTATGCAGCGAGTGATACGTACGATCAAACAGTGTATGAGACATTTCAAACCTCTATCACAGGAGCACGTACGGCGGTAAGTACGGTTCGAGGGGAGGTTCTCACTTCTCATAGCGCTTTACTTTCTGCCGAGTCATCACTCTCCCTCGCTCTCCGAGACCTTGAACTTTCCGTAGCAGGTGTGTCTGATGAGACAATTTCAGTACAGGAGGCTATGGTGGCAGCAGCACGTGCAGGACTGGAAAAGATGACAAAACAACTTGGCGATACTGTATTACACGCACCTCGATCGGGGGTAGTATCAAAAGTATTTTTTGAGTCAGGAGAAATGGTGTCTCCATACGAACCCATCGCCGAGCTTATTACAGAGGGAACATTTGAAGTGGAGGCATATATACCAGAAGCTGATATTGCTCGAGTGAAACTTGGTGACTCCTGTGAGATTACTTTTGACGCCTTTGAACAAGGAGACGTGTTTACTGCAGAAGTAGTTAGAATTGCGCTTTCTGAGACAATACGGGACGGTGTACCAACCTACAAAACAACACTGAGACTCACTGATACAGAAATAGAGGATGTACAGATACGTCCAGGAATGACTGCTGATATTGAAATACGTACTGACTTACGCGAAGATGTGCTTTTTGTACCTATACGTAGTGTGTTGCGCAAAGGAACACAGAGCTACGTGCGTACCTTCTCTGATGGTACCTTCTCTGAGAAAAATATTGAAATCGGATTACGTGGTTCAGAGGGTACTATAGAAGTTACCTCAGGATTACGTGAGGGTGATGAAATTGTTCTGTATGTTGAAGAAGCATGATCCCGTTAGAGACTAAAACGGTATTTTTTCTGAACGTGGTTAAAAATATGGAATATGATAAATGTGCCACAATTAATAATCTAACCGACGTCCCGCCAAGGCGGGGCGGTCTCTAACGGGATGACTCCTCTTATTGAGGTAGTTGACCTCGTAAAAACGTATACGGACGGTACACAAGCACTTCGAGGAGC
>Ga0075948_107_pt1 | contig 33081 bp, 29 predicted proteins | sample RifGroA2_FD_68012 | JGI IMG/M metagenome (GOLD analysis project Ga0075948, IMG submission 68012) | Parcubacteria bacterium GW2011_GWA2_43_11 | reverse complement strand
GCATTTTACACTCATTTACTTGAAGGGAAGATACAGCCCATGCATTCACTCAAGGAGGCCGAGGCTGTAAAGATGGTAGAGAATTCCTTTCGAGATATAAACATTGCTTTTGTCAACGAACTAGCAATGTCGTTCCAAAAACTCGGTATTGACATCATGGATGTTATTGAAGGTGCATCGACAAAACCATTTAGTTTTATGCCACACTTCCCAGGCATTGGTGTTGGAGGTCACTGTATCCCTGTTGACCCTTACTACTTGATTGAAGAAGCAGCAAGAAACGGTTTCAATCATAGATTTTTGAAAGCGGCACGCAAGGTTAACAACAACATGCCACGATTTACTGCACGGTTGCTCAAAAAAACAATGTCACACCAAGGAATAAAACTTAAGCGGTCTCATATAGCACTTTTGGGACTTGCGTATAAGAAAAATATTGCTGACACACGAGAAAGTCCTGCATTTCGGATAAAGAGTGAACTAGAACAAATGGGTGCAGTTGTGCAAACGTATGATCCTCATGTACCTCACCTATCAAGTGCCTCATCGCTTGAAGATGCCCTGCACAATGTTTCTGCAGTTGTTATAGCTACAGATCACAAGCAATTTACTTCAATACTTACGCCACAACTACTGTTACAGCATCGAGTACCTATCATTTTAGACGGTAGGAATTGCTTAGATAAAAATGAATTTATCAGAGGAGGAGTTACGTATGTTGGAATAGGTCGATAAGGATTAAAGAACCTAGACATAAAAAAAGTAAAGAAAATATAAACGACATCAAGACAGGTGGGATATGGTTGACATTCTTCGTTATTATTTACTTTATACTTTTTATAAAAGTGTTAACGTTTGAGACCGTTTTTAACAATGTTTTCTTCGGGTTCTACAGCATTCTTATCACTGTGTATATCCTTTCTCGCTTCCTACTTGCATATTTTCACAAAGAGATGCCCTATGACGCTACCTATGAACCTACTGTGACATTTGTTGTGCCTGCAAAAAACGAAGAAGATAACATTGCCGAAACAATACGAAGATTTGGAAACGTGAATTACCCAATGGACAAAATTGAAGTTGTGGCAATTAATGACGGGTCTACTGACGGCACGTATACAGAAATGGTAAAAATTGCGAATGAACTGAGAACACAAATCAAAACAGTCAAAGTTATAAATTGGAAAGTAAACAGAGGAAAACGTCACGGCATGGCTGAGGGGGTAAAGCAAGCGTCTCACGATATTGTTATATTTATTGATTCAGATTCATTTATTGAACCAAACTGCGTTCGACATCTTGTAAAGTACTTTGCAAGCGACTCAGTTGGCGCAGTATCTGGACATACCGACGTTTTCAATCGCGAAACAAACCTACTCACGCAGATGCAAGCACTTCGGTACTACATTGCGTTTAAAATTTACAAATCAGCTGAATCCGTTTTTGGAAGTGTGACATGCTGTCCTGGTTGTTGCAGTGCGTACCGAAGAAAATATCTTGTTGAAATTGTTGATGAGTGGCTTGTACAAAAATTTCTTGGAGCAGAATGTACCTTTGGTGATGACAGAAGTCTTACCAATTATATTATTCGTAACTACGATGCCGTATACTCACATGAAGCATTGGCGTACACCGTCGTCCCTGACAATTTTGGGGTATATGTCCGACAACAGTTTCGTTGGAAAAAATCATGGATTAGAGAGACATTGATAGCATCAGTATTTATGTGGCGTCGACACCCTTTGGCAGCAGCTTCGTACTACCTGTACATTTTTCTTGCACTGACCTCACCTGTGGTATTTTTCCGTGCGATAGCATGGTATCCCGCAGTACATCATGTATGGCCAGTCGTATACTTATTCGGATTGTTCCTCATGCTTCTCCTGCATGGCCTCTACTATAGAGCAAAGGTTGGGCCACGAGCTTGGGCGCTGGCGGTGTTTAGTTTTTGGTTCAATAGTGTAATTTTGATCTGGCAGTTACCATGGGCAGCTGTCAACATACGAGATTCTCGTTGGGGCACGCGATAATATAGGAGGCCATCTATCATCAATAAACAGAAATGATATGAATTTTATACAATTTTCAAATAAAAAAGTGCTATTTATTGTCAGTATTGCAATACTGATGTTTGTTTTAATTTATGCAACATTTTCAAACAAACAAGCGTACTACGGATATAGCCCGATGACAGACATCATTTCGTGGATAGCATCAAACACTTTTTATTCCACTGTATATAAAGTTCGTGCACAAAACATAACTAACGAAGCTACTACACTTGAGATATTTAAGAGTAACAATTTATCCGGTTCAAACGAACGTACCGGCAATGCTCTCGCGTTACCAGTACTGGTATACCACACTGTCGAAAATGGGTCAGAAACCTTAAATCTGGAACGAGGGGCTTTTGAAGATCAACTATTTGCTCTGAAAAAGGCAGGCTGGAATACTATTACACTCAAGGAATTTCAAGCCTTTATGAGAGGGCACGTTACCTTACCTGAACGTTCATTTCTTCTCACGTTTGATGACGGTACAAAAAACAGTTATCATCCTGTTACTCCACTACTCCGAGTTCTCGACTACACAGGGGTATCGTTCATACTTCCAAAGCATTCTATCGGTACAGAGTCACACTACTACCTTTCTGATTATGAAATAGATACTATGCTTGAAAGTGGTATATGGGAAATTGGCTCGCACGGTATGGATGTACACGAGTACCAACCAACAGATTCAAAAGACACCTACGAAGCTCCCTTAGTAAACTATATTTGGCGTGAAAATGAGGGTCGTCTTGAGACAAGGGAAGAGTACCTTGAGCGTATCAATACGGATTTACTTTCAGCTCGGGATGCGTTGGAGGATAGATTTAACGTGACAGTGAGCTCTTTTGCCTACCCTTTTGGAGAATATGGTCGCCCTACCGATAGTAACCAACATGCGGTACCTGGTGCGGTAACAGTAGCGGAACGTATTTACGAAACTTCCTTTTACCAGTGGCGAAGGGGAGGGGAGTTTTCATTTAACTACCAGCAAGATGAATCACGTTCACACCTCTACAAACGCATTGAGCCTGATACAGCATGGTCAGGCGAAGAACTTGTACAACGACTGGAGAGTGGTTTGCCAAAAACACTTCCCTATGAAAGCCCGCGCCGAGATGATGAAGGTTGGTTGCGCAACTGGGGAAAAGTATCTTTTACGGATACCGCTATCACTCTCAAAGCAGAAGATTTCGGCACGGGGGCAACAATATTTCTAGATGGGAGCGGTCATTGGGAAAATTATACAGTCACCGCACGAATCCATTCCCCAACAAAAACTGGTTTTTCCTTACTCGCTCGTTTCAAAGATGATAACAATTTAGCTATGTGCAACTTTAACCGCGAGTTCGTACATATAGAACAAACAATATCTGGAAAGCAAAGGGTTATTGAGGGGGTACGTGGGGCAGGACCGTATGTGCCTCAAGGCACGTTTGAGGCACAGGTAGTAACAAACGGAAGAACTATTTCATGTGTTATTAACGGGAAAGTACTAGTAACTAGCAGATTCCTTGATCCTTTACTCTCTGTTGGAGGAGTTGGGATAAAAACATGGAATCCCGAAGCAGGACTGGCGTCAGTCGTTGTAGAAAAATTTACCGTTAAACGAAATTAATAGACATCAACAACCTGATAGAGGTATGTACCGAGCAATTTTGATTAGCACTATTGTTGCAGGAGCAATAAGTAGTATTGTGTGGTTTACCTATATATACACGGTGTATCACGCAGTAACACCACCAACACGTAAAGAAATCATAGAAAGTACATCTACTGCAGAAATAGTATCTACAAGCACAGTATCAAGTCCCGTCAATACGAGCGCACACAAAGAAAATACTAGTACTACTACTAGTATTCCTAAAAAAATATTTACTAGTAGTACAACATCAAACATAAAGACACCTGTTTTGAGCACACAGACTGAGACTTCTAAACCAAAAGTACCGACACAAACCTTTCTATACACATTCAATGTTACCGAGGTGCTTGAAGAAAGTGGTTCCTCAAACTTAAGTTCAAGCAATTTTTTTTGGCTTAACTCTGGTGCTAGGCTTGAAATTTCAGATGGGATTGGAAGCACTATCAAAGGAGCACTCACAAATGGGGACCCTTGGAGACGCGCATACGCAGAAACTAATCCCTTAGACACAGGTAATGGTTTATTTCCTCAAAATCTTTTTCGACTCATAACACAATCTTTATGGGAAAATGTTGACCAAGAACTGGAGTTTTCCATACAAAAGGTTAATGTTCTGAATACTCACGACCGTGATGCTTTCAGTGGTATATTTCTTATGAGTCGTTACGTACATAGCGATACCTTGTATTACGCTGGCATACGTATGGATGGTAAGGCGGTGATTAAGAAAAAGTACCATGGCGTGTACTATACGCTTGCAGAAGCACAGCTTTTCACCTCCAGCACACCATATGACAGGGTACGCTTTCCTAACCTTATTCCAACACATACGTGGTATCGCATGGCCACACAAACCATAACCACATCTTCTGGTGGTGTACAGATCAGATTATCCTTTGCTTATTCGTTATCATCTCCTCTGGAGACAGTCCTTATTACTACAGATACTGGTGTATTTGGGCCACCAATTACTGCCGAGGGGCACACTGGTGTCCGTACAGACTATGCTGATGTTCTATTTGATAACTACAAAATAACAACTCTCGTTTCTTCTCTATAAAAGTTGTCAAGTTAATATTTTCGAATTGGGGAAAACTTTTATCTTCATGAACAAAGCAGTGCTTGTAATACAGGGGTAAAATATTAATGCGTTTTTCATGAAGTTTAGACTCTCGAATCCAGATTTCAAACAAAAATGGGGTGCTATACTCCCCTCTGGTACTTACTCTTTGTAACACACGAGTTGGTACTGTTATTAAAAATGTTAAAAATTAAATAGAATGTTAGAAACAAAACTCATGCCTTATCCCAAAAGGAAGGCTTTTTCTTTATCCACGCAGAATGTTATTTTGTCTGGACTAGCGGTCATTATAAGCGGAGTACTCATCGCTGCCCCCAGCTTCGCACCACGTGCTGAAGCTGCTGAGGCTCGTGCAGTCACCTCACCGTTCCTCTACACTTTTAACGCTGATGGTATCCTTTATGAGACCGGTTCTATGTCGGAGAGTTCAAGTCCGTATTTTTGGCTTAACTCAGGCGGAAAGATGCTATTTAAAAACGGGTTGGGAAGTACTATTATGGGAGCGCTTCCCGCAAGTGACCGTTGGGCTACGCTGTATAAAAGCTCAAGCTCCGTTGACACAGATCAAGGTAAGTACCCACAAAACCTTTTTAGATTGCTTACTCGTTCAAAATGGAACAATGCAAGCCAAGAGGTAAAATTTAAAATCGACAAAATTAACACTACAAATACCCCAAATCGTGATGGCTACAGTGGTATTCTGCTTATGAGTCGATACCTTGATGGTAACAACCTGTACTATGCAGGTATCCGTATGGATGGAGAAGCGGTAATCAAGAAAAAAATTAACGGTACGTATTATACGCTTGCAAGCAAAAAACAAGTGTTCCCAGGTACGTACAACAAATCAACAAATCCAAACCTTATTCCGGAAAAAACATGGATGCGCCTAAAGAGTGATGTACGAACACAGTCTGATGGATCAGTAACTATTACCCTATCACTTGACCGTGGAAATGGTAAATACGAAACCATCCTAACAACTAAGGATACAAAATCGTATGGCGGAGCCACACTTACAAAAGATGGATACGTGGGAATACGTTCAGATTACATGGATTTGGAGTTTGACAACTTCCGAGTACAATCCTAGCTCGTTCATTGCATATAAACGAGCATAGAGGTTAAAATATATTGCACTGCCCAATACTACAGGGGCAGTGCAATATTCATTTAATCTTCATGTAGTTTATGTAAAATACCGAGTATGAAAATTCTTATTGTTGAAGATGAAAAGCGCCTTGCGACTACCATAAAACGCGGGCTTAAAACACGGGGATACGCTGTCGATTTATTGCATGACGGAACAGAAGCAAAACAAAGAATTCTCATGTACAGAAACGAGTATGATCTTATTATTCTTGATCTCATGTTACCAGGTCTATCTGGAGAAGAAATTTGCAAACAAGTTCGAGAAGCAGGTGTAGTAAACCCAATACTCATTTTAACAGCAAGAAGCGAACTTACTACAAAGGTTGATTTACTTAACGCCGGGGCTGATGATTACATGGAAAAACCGTTTTCCTTTTCAGAACTGGAAGCTCGTATTGGAGCGTTACTCAGAAGACCCCATGATTCTCTCCCAACTGAACTCCGTTCCCCAGAAGGAAGTATTATGCTTGACAGAAAGACACACACGGTCACAATTTATGATGCTAATGTTCCACTAACACTTAAGGAGTTTATGCTTCTTGAGTACTTTCTTCGGAATCCCAACAAGGTTATAACTCGAGATGAATTATTGGAACATGCTTGGGATTTTAGTTTTTCGTCATTTAGTAACGTCGTAGATGTACATGTTAAAAATTTACGTAAAAAGCTTGAAGCTGCACGTACAAAAGCTCGGATTGAAACCGTTCGTGGGGTGGGTTACCGCTTTGTTGGATAAGTATCATTTTGATATTTACTTTCGAGCCCAGGTTCATGTTGCATTACTGCAACTATCATACCTTGTTTTCTTGTTACTCTTTTTTTGGCTAACGCTTAACAAGACATACGCCGAACTCAAAGATAACCTCATTGAGGATATAATGACGGTAATACCCGACCCTACCGTAAAACTTTCAGAAACGTTACTTCAAATAGTCAGCGAATCAAATGTAGGGGATGTATTATATGTATTTTTTGGACTGGCTGTCGCCACTATTATATTCAACTATACGATTGCGCTGTTTACTTTTAAACCTATCGGAAATGCTCTGGACCTTCAAAAACGTTTTATTGGCAATGTAGCGCATGAGTTACGTACACCACTTTCGCTTCTTAAAACAAACACGGAAGTTGCTCTTATCACTGAAGAAATATCGGAGAGTATGAAAGAAATGCTCAATGAAAACATAGAAGAAATAGACCGTATTTCAAATATCATTAACAACCTTTTATCACTCAATGCGCTTTTCCAGGTCGATACAATAACCTTTGTTGATGTGAACCTCAAAAGTGTTCTTGAAACATCTGTGCAATCACTCAATGATCGCGCGAAAAGCCAGGGAGTCATTCTTAAAATTAAAGGAAGTAAACGTTTAGTGGTGCACGGCAACAAAACCGCACTTGAGCAACTGGTAACAAACCTTGTAAAAAACGCTATTATTTACAGTCCTAAAAATAAGAATTTACCAGTGTATGTTTGCATTAGTCCTGACAATCTCGGACACATAAACTTAACTGTGAAAGACAGAGGTGTCGGTATAGGACGTAAAGACCTTTTCCGAATTTTGGAACCTTTTTATAGAGCAGAAGAATCGCGTAAGCGCGAAGAGAGTGGTTCAAGTGGTTTAGGACTTACTATTGTCAGTGAAATTGCAAAGATTCATCGAGCAAGTGTATTTATCAAGAGCGCTGTAGGCCAAGGAACGTCAGTTCGGGTACGTTTTCCGGAAGCTGCACACTGGATTGCACACTCTAAAATTCCCCTGTAGTTTGAAAATGTTTCTAGGTACATAAAATAGTAGACCGCTTGAAAAATTTTCAAGCGGTCTAGTTGTGAAAGTGCTTTGTTATGTCGTATTGCCCCACGTTATTGAACGCGTACTGTAGAATGGAGCAACGCCTTTTGTAACGCGTAAGCAAGCCGCTTCTTATCATGTCGCACTGAGGCGCGTAGGTGTGCAAGCATGTCTCCAGAGGTATCCTTTGTTGCTGATGGTTCATTCATCAAAAGAGGTCCAGAAACTACTGTACACTGCAAATCATCAGAATGTTCAGTAAAGGAAACATATTCTTTCTCCGTGCCGTACATTAATGCTTGGTTTTGGGTAGGCTCTTGTGCATTAACAATTACTGTATCAAAAAAATCTTCCCGTAAGTAATTGTTAATGCATTTCATGTGGTCAAACGCTGTCCAGTGCTTAGGAATATGCCCTCGTTGATTCATGAGATTCGCTACATAGATCTTAAGGGCATTTGACTCACAAAGAGCATTCTTTATCTCATAAACCAAGAAATTTGGAATGATTGAACAGTACAGTGTACCTGGACAAACAATAATCACGTCTGCACTGCGAATTGCCTCTACAGCACGCGCATTGTATTTAACCTCAGGTTCCAGCCATATTCGCTCAACTCCGCCTTCGGAAAGTATATCCTTACGATATAACTCATCCTCACACACAAGTACTTTGCCGCTTTTTAATCGGACATGCACTTGTGATTCAGAGAACGTTGCAGGACACACATCACCTTCAAGCTTAAACATATCGCGCACTGCATCAAGTGCTGCTTGTGTTGGACCAAACTCTTGCAAGGCGGTAGTGATAATAATGTTACGTGTCGTGTGTCCATGAAGTCCGCCACCCGTGAATCTGTGTGCAAAAAGCCATGCAACTTCTTCAGGCTTGGGGTGTAATCCCAATATACATTGGCCAATATCACCTGGTGCAACGATGTTGTAATCAAATCGTAATATTCCACTTGATCCACCATTGTCAGTTGTTGTGGGTATTGCAGTAAGGTGAATTGGATCTGCTTCAGTGTATAACTGCGTCTTAAAATACATAAGCGCTCGCAGTGTATGATACTGACCTGTACCTCCTCCTAACGTAACAAGGTTCATGGTTCTCTCCTCTTTAGAGTTGCTATATAGGTTGATGATGTACAAAATATGTACTCAAAACCCAATGACGTAGACAGATTTGTAAACTATGTAAATGTACTGTCTTTCTCAACCAATACTACATAAATGTAGTGAAGATGTTGTGAATATACCGAAATCAAGCCATGCAATAATTTTTGAGGAAATAGTCACTTCTATGTTAAAATATATAGGTATGAAATTAATCACAACAATAGCCGTGGTTGCTATGATTGTAGCTGGAGGTATTTTTATTTATTTTAAGTATTTTAATACCATTGAAGTCGACGATAGTGGCATAGAGATAGCGCCGGAATTTGTATTTGATGAAAATCAAATCACTCCACCCAAAGAGGTTGAGGAGCCGGAAAAAGTTATAGAAAAAGAAACAATACTAGGGACATCTGTAGAGAACAGAGATATAACAGCCTACCATTTCGGAGAGGGTGAGAAAGAAGTACTTTTTGTGGGTGGTATTCACGGTGGCTACTCCTGGAACACGGTTCTCTTGGCCTATGAGCTTATGGAGTACCTAGAGCAGAACCCAAAGAGTATTCCTGAAGGTGTACGCGTAAGCATCATACCTGTTCTTAATCCTGATGGACTTAACAAAACCGTAGGTACTGCAGGTAAATTTTCCCTAACCTCCGTACCTCAAATACAAGCTGACACCGTTGCAGGACGCTTCAATGCACACACGGTTGACCTCAACAGAAACTTTGATTGTGACTGGCAAACAAAGGGTACTTGGCAAGATAAGGAGGTAAGTGGTGGTAGTGCACCGTTCTCGGAACCTGAGTCACTTGCTTTTAAACAGTATATAGAATCACACAAACCTGTTGCCGTTATAGTTTGGTACAGTTCTCTTGGTGGCGTATTTGCCTCAAATTGTCACAATGGAATTTTACCTGAAACGAGCGCACTGACGACTCTTTACGCAGATGCTTCAGGGTACCAGGCATATGAAAATTTCGACTTCTATGAAATTACGGGAGACGTCGTAAACTGGCTTGCAAAAAACAACATCCCAGCTATAAGTGTACTTCTCACTACACATACCGATACAGAGTGGAACATGAACCTTAGTGCTATAGAGGCTGTTCTCAATCATTACGCAGAATAATGCCCCGCCTTTCACCCAAGTTTATTGTTCTCTTACTCACACCCATCCTTGTCCTGGGAATACTTGCTTTTATATTCATTGATGCACCACCAGAAGAGAGACCAGTCCCCATGACTAACGAGGAACCTGTTCAAAAACCAAAGGATGCTGGTGAACCCTTAAAACAGGTCACGATTGGTAACTCCGTTTCGGGACGACCTATTGAGGCGTACACTTTTGGAAATGGAGACACTCATCTGCTTTTTGTAGGTGGTATCCATGGTGGATATGAATGGAATAGTATTCTCTTAGCATATGCACTAATTGATCAGCTTACTGCTACCCCCAGTCTAATCCCACTAAATCTACAGGTATCGGTAATACCTTCTGCCAACCCAGATGGACTATTTGCAGTACTCGGTACGGGAGGACGCTTCACGCTTGATGAAGCAAGAACTGTAACTGATACAGAAGGGAAAGGTCGCTTTAACTCCAACAAAGTTGACCTGAATAGAAATTTTGATTGCAAGTGGCAACCTACAAGTACATGGCGTGACAAACCAGTCAGTGCAGGTGCTTCCGCTTTTTCTGAGCCAGAAGCACAGGCAATACGAGATTTTGTTCTCCAGAAAAAACCTCAAGCTGTTGTATTTTTTCACAGCCAATCAAACGCTGTCTACGCGTCTGAATGCCAAAACGGTATTCTTCCAATCACCCGCAATATTATGAACGCATACTCTCAAGCTTCTGGATACAAAGCTGTAGACAGTTTCGATGCATATGAGATTACCGGTGACGCAGAAGGATGGCTTGCTTCCATTAACATACCTGCCATCACTGTAGAATTGTCAACACACGAAACTATTGAGTGGGACAAAAACCTTGCGGGTATCAAAGCGCTTTTTGAGTACTTCAATACGAAATAACTACGTTATGTGAGGCTGCATGCAAACTCTACAAAAGTAGAGTTTGTTTTGTTACTGTTTTTTTGCATGAAGTATAATTAGAAAAGCAAGTTTAAGATAAAGAGAAGAATAACAGCACCAATAACTGCCCATACAAACCCCACAAAGTCAGTGGGTCTATCAGCACCAGGTGCCCCTGATCTTATTCCTGTTTGGTCACCAATCCAACCTCCCAGAAATGCTCCGATGATACCTACGACAACATTTCCTACTATCCCCAAACTGGAATCAGCTCCAACAATAAGTGACGCAACCCAACCAGCGACTCCTCCAAAGATTATCCATAAAACAATATTCATAATTCAAGTGATTAGATTAATAATTTACCTCTCTGAACTAGTTCCTACATCAGCTGACTCTTCGTCTGTAGTTGGTACAATAGTAGGTGTTACAACTTCGTCTTCTGTTGTCCTTTGTTGCACTTCATTTTCAAGTCGTTGGTATCTTGTTTCGAAATCAACCAACGCGTTGTCAAATTTTTGTTCAACAACTTGATCCACATCCACTCCTGAGCGATTGAATGCGACCCAAGAAAAAACCATCGCTAGAACCGCTACTACAATCGCTGTCCATGCTACAGCATCTCCATTTTCTCTTGTGTCTCTGTTCATAGTCATGATGATTAATGAATAACATGTACGATTTATACTAATAGTGTACGTACTACTACTATACAGCACGGTAAATTTGCGTATATATTTACAATTAGCAATTATATTTATTACTACTTTTTGCAATAAAAAATCTACAACATACACAAATTTTTTTATTACTTGCTGGAAACTATTTTGCGAAATGTGTGATACTTTACCAACCATACTCTGATATACTATAAAAATAGAAATTCACATGAACCACGCATGAACAAATCATCCACTGGCGACGCACCTGATTTAAATTTTAAGGACCTCATTCAGAAAATGCCTACTGGTTTTGCGTACCATCAACTCGTCACTGACACAGAAGGAAGAGGAGTGGATTATGTTTTTTTGGAGGTAAATCAAGCATTTGAAAAAATCACGGGTCTTAAGAAAGAAGGTGTGCTCGGTAAAAGGTTCACTGATGTTCTTATGGGAGTTGAAAACGATAAAGGGCGTCTGATAGAAAGATATTCTAAAGTAGCACAAACTGGAAAAGAGGATAAATTTGAATATTACTCAAACAGTGTTAATAAATGGTTTGAGGTCTATGCGTACTCACCTAAGGAGAATTTTTTTGCCGTTATCATCGATGACATATCACAGGAAAAAAAAGAAAAGGATAATGGTGTTTTGTATAAGATGCTACTCGACAAAACAAGTGACATAATCACTATTTTAGATATTTCACTTAATCCAAAATATACTTTTGCAAACAAAGCTCATGAAAAAATTTTAGGCTATGCTAATAAGGATATTATTGGCAAATGTATATTTGAGTTTATACACCCTGATGATGCACCCCAAATACTCACTTCTTTACTTGAAAACTTTACCCAAGAGGGTGGTAAGCTTCTTCAGAAAAATGTAATTCCTCCATCAAAAAATATTACCTGTAGGATAAAAAACAGTGCTGGTGTGTACACAATTATTGAGTCAACTGTTGATGTGATTGAAAATAACTTTTTTGTAGTATCTCGAGATATGACAGCAAAAGCCATGCTACTTAAGAATCTTACAGAGGAACAAATAAAGACTGAAAATTACTTTAATATAGTCGGCAACGCTATTGTGGTACTCAGTAAAAATGCTGTGGTGATAAAAATTAACAAAAGCGGCTGTGCTTTACTTGAAGACACTATGGAACATATTGTAGGAAAAAATTGGATAGAAACCTATATTCCTAAAGAAGAACAAGAAAAAGTTCAAGCCGTATTTAAGAAAATTTCAGAAAGTACTCCTGTTGAGTACTTTGAAAATTATATTATAGCCAAATCGGGTACGAAAAAATTAATTCGGTGGCACAATAAACTACTCACAAACAATCAAGGTGGATATATTGGAACACTTAGTTCCGGTGAAGACATCACAGCTCAGAGAACCGCACAAAATGAGGTTGCCAATAATCTTGAGGAACTCGAAAAATTTAACAAACTTGCAATTCATAGGGAACTAAAGATGGTTGAGTTAAAAAATGAAATTAAACGATTACAGGAAGAAATAAAACATCCGACTACAAATCTGTCCTAATACCGCCTGAACAACATCTTGTATGCACCGTTATATTTGGTGGCAGTACGTACCACGTATCAAGCACATTCTGATATACTACAAACATGGAACAAGAAATTAAAAACAAGCTTGATGCTCAAGAAATAAAACTAACCGCTATTTATGAATCTGTAGAGAAGACACGTAAATATTTTCTCACGATGCTTTGGATTACTGGACTCACAATATTCCTACCGCTTATTGGACTTATGTTTGTGATACCGGCATTTTTAAACACCTACACAAAATCATTTGAAGGTCTTCTCTAGGGTTTTCATGTGCGTGTAATGTAGGTGCTGAAGAGTATATAGGATTGACTTCCAACATGAAGCAGAAACAGGTTTACTGAAAAGTGGAATATATATTCATAAATACATAAAGTTTTGTGATATACTGTACCTATGAAAAATATAGTACTATTTGCACTGCTTCTGATTATCCTCGGAGGAATAGTTTGGCAGTACCAGGAAAATAATAATGTGGTACCAGAGGAAGTACCTGAGCCTATTGTTACCAAAGAAAACAATACTATACCCGAAAAAGTGTCTGATACGATTACTCCAGAGGAAAATGAAAATGTAAGTACACCTCTCGCTTACAAGGATGTAATTGTAGTAAGAAATCTTAATACTGGAGGAATTACAAGCCCACTCATTATCGAAGGTGAAGCACGAGGTACATGGTACTTTGAAGCAAGTTTCCCTGTGGTACTCACCAACTGGGACGGGCTTATTATTGCGCAAGGTATAGCGCAAGCACAAAGCGACTGGATGACGGAGGAGTATGTGCCTTTTGAGGTTACACTTACGTTTGAGCCACCATATAGACCAGGCGACCCTGACTTCATGCAACGGGGGTCACTCATACTTCAAAAAGACAACCCTTCAGGTTTACCCGAAAACGATGACGCGTTTGAAATAACCGTCATGTTTGCTCCTGCTCAGTAACAGAAAAAGAAGGTCGGTCCTTCTTTTTTCCAAAAAAAACATTGTTTGACTTATACGTCAAGTAAGTTAGTATAGCGCTAGAGTTTTTTCGCGTGCAATATTTTGTACGTAAATATGACCTTTAACAAGGAGAAGCGACGATGGGTAAACTAGACAGTGCTGTGGGGGGATTTTTCCCTCAGTATGTTATCGACAAATACATCGAAAAAGACGGGTACTGGATTCATGATGGCAATCCGTTGAGACCACATGTCCAGCTTACCAGTGGAAAACACAGCGGTGGTTTTTTCAACAGTGACCAGCTCCTGCACGATTACCACTTCTTTCACATTATCGCGCATAAGTTTATGGCGATACTTGCAAGCCTTGGGTATTCACCAAAAGAAATACAGAAGGCCATTGGACCGGCTATGGGAGCTATTTTCTTTGCTCACCACCTAGGCGGTGTAGTAAGCCATGAAAACGGAAGACTGTGTCCCTCAGGCTATGCCGAAAAAGGGTTTGATTCGGAAGGAAAAAAAATCATGACCTTCAATCGAACCAAAGTATCTCGTGGTGAACGTCTCCTTCTCGGTGATGATGTTATCACCACAGGAGGAACACTTGATTTGACAATAGACGCCATTGATCTTGTGGAGGCATTAACCACCGAGTATATCTTTGCACTGATCAACAGATCTGGACGCACCCATATTCGCGGTCGAAAAATTCTCGCACTGTATGAAAATCATCTGCCGAATTACGAGCCTGAAGACTGCCTGTACTGCAAGATGGGTTCCATTGCTTTGCGCGCCAAAGAAGGGAGCAATTGGCAATTCTTACACCAACACTATCCCGAATAAGGAGGGAGAAATGAAAGAATTTACACCATTGAACAAGAGTCTGATTTTTGCTGCTGATATTGAAAACCTTGGGTTACTTGAGTATTTTGCAAAAGAACTCAAAGGTATCAACGGTTTAAGTGCATTCAAGGTCGGGTTTCGCTTGGGTTTTCGTGGACTTGAGAAAGCAGTAAACATCATCAAATCAAGCAGTAACGGTGATATGGTGGTTATTTATGATCACCAAAAAGCTGGGAACGATATCCCTGATATGGGAAAAAGTTTCGCGCATGACCTGAAATCTGCAGGTGTCGACGTCGCCATTCTGTTTCCATTCACAGGCCCGCGTACCCAAGAAGTATGGACGGAGAGCTGTTTGAGTGCGGGACTACAGGTTATGACCGGTGGTATCATGACTCACCCCGAATTTCTGGTGAGTGAGGGAGGATATATTGCAGATGATGCTCCGGAACGAATCTACCTACTCGCTGCCCATTATGGCGTGAGACACTTTGTAGTCCCTGGCAACAAACCCGAATGGGTACGAAGGATACGAGGATGGCTTGTTGATATACTCGGTGAAGGAAACTTTACTCTTTCTGCTCCCGGATTCATTACTCAGGGAGGTGCAATTTCAGAGTGTGGATTGGTTGCAGGTAATTTCTGGCACGCCATTGTAGGGTCAGGGATTTATCAATCCAACAATCCTCGTGAGGTTGCAGTGAAACTGGCATCTCAAATACTTGCACTGAAATAACTACATCAATAATTCTGTTCATTCTTTACCACAACCCCGTACGGCGTACGGGGTTGTTCTGTTTTTCAGTACTCTGTTATACTTTACTCATATGGAATTACAGGTGGGGGTTAAGGTTTTTTTAGAAAACAATCAAGGTGAGTTTCTTCTGCTCCACAGGAATCTTAAAAAATATCCTGCCGTCCAAGGAACATGGGACATTGTGGGAGGAAGAATCAATGTTGAAACTCCGCTTATTGAAAATTTATCGCGCGAAGTTTTTGAAGAAACAGGGTTAACACTTACCTCACAACCTACGCTGATTTATGCTCAAGATATTTTTGTAGAAGAGAAAAAACATGTTGTCCGCCTCACCTACAGAGCAAGCACGGAAGGGGTGATTGTGCTTGATACTAGTGAAAATGATTCATGCACATGGCTTACGATAGATGCTATGAAAGAAAAAGATGACCTTGATATATATATTAAAGATATTCTCGATCAAAATTTGCTTAGATAAAGGCACAAGCGGTTGACTTATTACACGCGTAAGCTACCATGCAGGGTAGATTTTACATATGCTGTAATGTTCCATACATAAACCTCAACAGGGGAGGAAATACCATGGTAGATAATGCCTATTTTTATCAAATGTTTACTGAAAAGGGAGCACTGCATTCAGACAATGCTGGATCAACTCGGCTTTTCGATGAGAAAGTTCAGGGAGACTTGCTTGACCGCACAGCGTTTGAAATGATGTGGGGACTGATAAGGCACGGATGCAGTCTTTCAAGAATTACAAAAGTGGTGGGTGTTGGTATCCGTTCTGCAACCTTGGCTCAAAACATAGCTCAGCATATAAGCGAAGATATTGACATGACTGTCTACGGGGTTTATGCAGAGGAATCAAAGGATGCTCAAGAACGAACCATGATGGTTTTAAAAAGTACGGATGTGCAAGCAGGTGACTGTGTGGTGCTATGCACACATGTTCTCACAACGGGTTTGCGTACAGTTTTAACTGCACAAGCAGTGGAGGAGAAAGGTGCATTTTTTCTACCCTTTGTTACAACCATTGTGAACTACTCGAAATCTCTAAATATTTACGGTATTGATATTGTATCTATTTTCCGATTCAATGAATAACCTGGCTATTATAGCCTAGCCCCACACAACTCATGTGTGGGGTGAATTTGTATCTGATTGGATTATATTGACACAATATGTTATATGTTGTATCATATTTATATGAAAACAATATTTACATCATTACTTCCCGTAAGCTTTGCAGTGCTCTGTGCAGGCACATTAGGCTTTTTTCTCCCTACATCAGCATATGCGGAATACAGCTTCCATGGTCGCACATTTGAAACTCAAGAGGAAATGCAGGTGTACGCATCTAGCTACCTCAGTGTATGGAAAGATTTACATGGATACCCCAGCAACAGCACAGGGGCGTCACACAAGCCTATAAAAACGGAACTTGAAATTACTACACGAAATGTAACCGACATTACAAAAGAAGGAGTTCGATTTGTAGGATTGATTGATTTTCACAAATCAAAAGTTGCACGAATTTGGTTTGAATACGGATTTACACCTAATAACCTCGTCTACAAAACTGATTCAGAAGTACTCAAAACAAAAACAGGAGCTTCTCCCTTTGATAGAAAAGTGTTATACCTGCTTCCAAGGACTACGTACTACTATCGAGCAGTTGGCTTAAACGAACACGGTACATACGATTACGGAGAAGTGAAAAGCTTTACAACAGGAGTTGATAGTTCGCTTGATACCGCACTCATACGTGTTCGTACGGGATCAGCAACTGCTGTCGACAACAATAGAGCTACACTGCGAGGCACTATTGATTTTCGTAAAGCCGAGTATTCATACGTATGGTTTGAATACGGCGAAGAGGAAAGTGACCTCTACCGTCAAACACCAAAGACACTCGTCTACAAACTACAAGGGCGCAACTACGAATATCCTGTTATGAAGCTAGGTGATGAGACTCCCTACTATTATCGTACAGTAGGTCAAGACAGTGCAGGTGACTTGAGCTACGGTAAAACTATGCGATTCATGACACAACGATATGTTTCCAATGAGAAACCAAAAGTAGTTACCAATGCAACAAAAAACGTTCAGGCACACAGTGCAACAGTAAGTGGTAACGTCGACATGAATACCAGTCGTAACGGTGTAGCGTTCATGGTTTATGGCGAAGATCAAACAGCTATTTCTACCATTGCACGAACAAACACTCGCTATAAAGACATACGGCCTCGTGGTGACGTATTACAAAAGGTGCTACTTGACGCTGACCTCGATACGTACCAGATGTTTACTCGTACTATTCAGTACCTTGACCTTAACACCAAGCACTACTTTGCTCTCGGTGTAGAGTATGAAGATGCAGAGGGCGACGATGTGCTCCTCATGGGGAAAACGCAATCATTCACTACAAAAAAACAATAAAGTAGCAAGTAAGGCTAGTTACCGAGTAGCGATTTAAAAAACACTTTCGCCTTAAGCGAAAGTGTTTTTTAATTGTATACAGAACTTAACTCGAAATTTTGTCATTGCGAGCGAAGCGCGGCAATCCAAGCTTCGTAACTCAGTACTCGTCACTCACTACTCACTACTTGCTTAATTCTCTCTCTTTTCAAAGTTTTCTTTTTTCTTCTCTTCAATTCGACGCACTATAAAATACAGTAGAGCTAAAACAATTGCAGCTATAATTAGTATATCTATATTCATATTTTTTGTAATTATATAGGACTTACACAAATGGATGCAGTTCTAGGAAAACGAACAAAATAGAGTGAGCTGTACTTATGCGAGCTTTACTGCTGTACCATAGACAGATATCTCAGCACAACCTGCGGCAATCATGGAAGTGGTCATACGCATACTCACCACTGCATCTGCTCCCATTTTTTCTGCATCCTCTGTCATACGCTGTAGTGCCTGCTCACGTGAATCAGCCTGAAGTTTGGTGTATTCCACCACTTCACCTCCAACAATATTTCTGAAGACCGCGGTAATATCCTTCCCAATGTGCCGTGCACGTACCGTGCTTCCTCGAGCTATTCCGAGGACTTCTGTTATATCTCTATGGGGAATGTATTCAGTTGTTGTGATTAGTATATTCATACATTCATAGTATACCAAGGGTATTGGTATATAGTTAGTGGCATGACGTACTTTGTGTACATTGTTGAATGTAGCAACAAAAGCCTGTATACAGGGATAACGACCGATATCAATCGTCGATTGCTCCAACATAACGGTGAACTACAAGGCGGTTCCCTATACACCAGGTCTTATCGACCTGTAAAACTGAAGTACATAGAAGAGTACGAAACGAAGAGCGAAGCTCTGAAAAGGGAAATGACAATAAAAAAACTTCCGAGAGATATAAAGTTATTATTAATTGATTGAAAACATTCCTCTTTCGTTACACTATTGACATATGAATGCATTAATGATATAAACATATATAGTAAATTAACTGCAAAGGTCATTTAACAGAAAGGAGGCATCATTATGATAAGTAGCGGACGATATTCCTATTACCTTCAGGATATAGCTGAGTTGGAATCACTTCCAAAACCGCTTCATCCAGCAAAACAGATGTTGTTAGACGAAATGAAAAAAGCGGTGGCTGAGTATGAAGCAGCGCACCCAGATGTAAAAAACGACAAAAAATAGCAGGTCAGACGGTCTGTCTCGAAAAAGGTAACGCGTAATGGCGGCCTTTTTTTTCTTATTCATGGGCAAACCCATACGCATTAAAATGCGTATGGGTTTGCTTTGACTCCAAACTTTAATATCGTGGTCTATCACTTTCAGGTACAAACGTCAGGGCCTTGCCACGTTTGCTTCCACGACCGGTGCGTCCTATACGGTGTACGTAGTCATCGAAGGTGTTTGGCAAATCGTAGTTAATCACGTGCGATATATCGTCTACGTGTATACCTCGTGCCGCGACGTCGGTAGCTACCAGTACACGGGCCACACCGGTCTTAAATTTCGTGAGTGCTCGCTGTCGTTGTCCATGACTCTTGTTGCCATGGATAGACTCAGCCTTGACCCTACTATCACAGAGTTGGTTCGCAAGCTTCTCCACACTGTGCTTCATAGAACCGAACACGATTACTCGCTTGTACTCTGGTTTCTCAAGCTCTGCCAAAAGTGTTTCAAATTTACTGGTATGCGAGTAGGATATAACGTTCTGTTCGATACTGTTCGTTACATCCTTCTTCTTGACCGACACCATCACGGGGTCGCGTAGGAAGTTTTGCATAAGATCCTCAGCAGCCCTTGAAATAGTCGCAGAGAAAAGTAATGTCTCTCGACTCTTTGGCGTAGCGGTAAGGATGGTTTTAATGTCATTGATGAATCCCATATCAAGCATACGGTCTGCCTCATCAAGCACGACGGTCGTGACCATGGCAGGTTTGAAATGTCGTCGTTGCATAAGGTCGAGTATTCGCCCCGGTGTACCAATCACGAAGTGATTGAACTGTCTCAATGCTTGTATTTGTGGACGAATGTTCGTGCCACCGACACAGGTAACTGAGTAAATGCGGAATCCGGCCGCGAGGTCGTGCAATTCTTTTTCAATCTGAATAGCAAGCTCACGTGTTGGTGCAAGAATCAACGTCTGACGCTTAGGCTCATCAAGTGTGTTTTCAATCAACGGGAGGAGAAAGGCAGCAGTCTTGCCAGTACCTGTTTCTGCAAGTCCGATAACATCTCGCTTTTCACGAATATGTGAAATAATTTGGTCTTGGATAGGGGAAGGGGTCACAATACCCATCTTCGTAAGAGTCTGTTGCAGTTGTGTACGTATGCCAAGTGACTTAAAGCTATGTTTTGCAACATACGCTTCTTCGACAGTATCGACAGGATGTGTATTAATAAACTGGGATGGGTCGAAGGTAGGCATTTTTCGTGGCTTACGACTAAATCCACCTCCGCCACGGTTGCCTCCATAGCCACCGCCAGAATTGCTTCGTCCACGTGAATTTCCACCTCCGTAACCACCTCTGTTACCGCCAGAACTCCTAGCGGAACTCTGTTGTCGTGAATGACCACCACCGTTCGAACTTCCTTGGCGTGATGGACTGTTTGTAAACCTTCTTTTTTGACTCATATCTGAGCCAGACCGACTACCTTGTCGGCTTTGTGTTGATGTATGCATCATTTTGTATTTTATCGAAACGTAGAACGTTTCGGGGCTGTGCAGGATAGTAACCAGACACTTGAAACATTCCAAGTTCTGTAGCAATGAGCCCTACACGAGAATCAATAGCTTGATGCTATAATAGTATATTCTATATTTTTGTCAAGAGGTAAATAAAGTTAAAAGTTGAATGTTAAAAGTTAAAAGTTTGCCGCGCTGTGTCAGGGTAAAGCGAATCGGGGAATTGAAAGTCATGATATTGAGACAGTTACGATACCCGAGTATTGCCTGCACTCGTTACATTACTTCATTGCAAATTAAATCATTGTGTCATTCACTAAAAATTATAAATTAAAATAGGGGGATTCATCCCGTTAGAGACAGCTCCGCTTTAGCGGAGCGTAAGTTAGATTGTTCTCTTGTCAGTATTATTATATTCTATATTTCAAAATCAATTGAAACATCACCGTTCTGGTCTCTAATGGGATTCATTACAAATTAAAAATTGTAAGTTAAAAATTAATATTGGGTATCAACAGAAAATACTCAAAAAAAAATTTGATACATGATACAGTGGTTATATGAAAAATATTGTCACCATTACACTCACTGTTCTCACATTACTGCTTGTAGGATTTATTATTACTACATATCTACAGGGTCAAAAGACGAGTTTTGTCGCTTTTCTCCCACAAACATTTACAACTTCTCGGGAACTCACCTTGTTTCAACAAGACATCTTGCCCGAGCCACGCACAGTAACTCTAGGACTTGAAGAAGAGTTCAACTTCAATGTCAACTCGACACAAGGACAATATATAGATGACAAACAAAAATTAGCACTCTCTGTGTGGATTGAAGAAGTATCTGAGGATGATTACGAACTTTATAAACAAAAAGCTTGGGAGCGATACCAGTCTCCAGCCAGAGAAGGTATTTCAGAGCAACACACAATACGTGACCGCACGGTCTATCTCTCCTTTAGAGACATCAAAGAAGATACCGACACGCGTACGATGGTGACTATGGGAGGAGGCTATGTATTCTTTCCAGAAAAAAACGTCATAGTGACATATTCATTCTTTAACCCAAGACTCTATGCATGTACAGAAGTCCAAAAACCCGACACCTGCTTATACGATGCTGAAAGATCTCTTCCTACTATGGAAGATAGCAAGAATGTCGCTGAACAACTCATCATTAGTATAGACGAACATGATTCACAGTAAAATAAGCACATACTAATGACATACATGGAAACTGTGGTATTATTCTTATATTCATTAATAAACTCATAATTAACCATGAAAAATATTCGAAACACACTCATTCCAACGCTTTCCATAGTGTTGACACCGCTTGTCTCCATGGCACAAACAGGTCCAAACCTAGGTTATGTCAATAACGCTGTGAATTCTGTGGGAACCTTGGTAGGTCAACTTATCCCTATTGTCATCGCTATCGGCCTTCTTTTCTTTATTTGGGGTCTCGTGCAATTTATCCTTGCTTCTGGAGATGAAGCCGCTAAAGATATCGGAAAACGCCGAATGATATGGGGTGTCATAACACTTTTTGTTATTGTGGCAGTATGGGGAATCGTAGGACTTCTTGGAGAACTTTCTGGCGTAGAGTTGGGAGGTACTGTTGATACACCTACTGTTAACCTAAACTAACACAAAGAGCATATCGCATACGTTTCTGTTTGTTTAATTAACGAAAATAATTCAAAATAATAAAAAATACTGTTTACCAAGAGGTAAGCAGTATTTTTTGAAAATTTGGTGTACCATACACATATACTCACAACGAGGCGTGTGCCTAACAACCCATGAGTGACCAAACACAACAAATAAAAGAAAGAATAAACATAATTGATGTTATCGGACAGTACGTAAAGCTCTCTAAAGCAGGAAAAAATTTTAAAGGACTTTCACCTTTTGGTAATGAAAAAACACCAAGCTTTTTTGTAAGTCCTGACAAAGGCATGTACTACGATTTCTCTTCAGGACAAGGGGGTGATGTCTTTTCTTTTGTGCAAAAAATGGAAGGTGTGGACTTTAAGGGAGCATTGCAAATTCTTGCAGAAAAGGCAGGCATAGAGCTTCACACAGAGAGTAGGCAATCTCGTGACACGCGAGATACGCTATACGCTATCCTAGAAGCCGCAACACAGTTCTTTGAAACGAAACTCAGTGAGCAAACGCAAGCTCGGGAGTACTTACAGAAACGCGGACTTGAAGAGGCAACTATGCGAAGCTTCAGACTGGGATTTGCATCAGAGGATTGGCAAACACTTCTTACCCACCTTACCAAGCTCGGTTACCACGAGAGGGAGATAGAGCAAGCTGGACTCATCAAGAAAGGTGAGCGAGGAGGATACTATGACCGCTTTCGTTCCCGTATCATTTTTCCCATCATGGATGCTGCGGGCAGAGTGGTAGCCTTTAGTGGGCGTATTTTTGGCGAAGCGGCAAAGGATGACAAAAACGCAAAGTACCTCAATTCACCCGAAACTCCTCTTTTTGATAAAAGCAGAATTCTCTTTGGCTATAACAAAGCGAAACAATTTATCCGCAAATACGATTTTTCCATACTCGTCGAAGGTCAGATGGATTTAGTTATGAGTCATCAGTCAGGGTACGCCAATACGGTAGCTTCCTCAGGGACCAGCCTCACCATAGACCATTTGATGCTTCTCGACCGACTATCGAAAAAACTCGTTATGGCATACGATGCAGATCCTGCGGGAGTTGCTTCGAGTGGTCGTGGTGCATCGCTTGCCCTTACACGAGGTATGGATGTAAAAGTTGCGCGAGTACCCATAGGGAAAGATCCTGCAGACTGCATCTTAGAGGATGCGAATTTGTGGAAAGAGGCTGTGCGTAACTCGAAGCATGTAGTTGATTTTTATCTTGATACAGCACTACGTGAAGCACAAGAAAAAAAATGGGACCAACGTCAACTTGTCCTCTACGCACGTGATACCGTATTACCCTACATACAACAGGTGCGAAGCGCCACCGACAAGGCCCAATTTGTACACAACTATGCAAACGTACTCGGTATCAGCGAAGATGCAGTATGGGACGAACTACGTCAGCTCGACAGAACGGCACCTGCAAGTGAAGCCCCTCGCGCTGTATACAACCCTGCACAACAAGCAAAACAAAAAAACAAAGAACCGTTTTCGAGAAAAACAGATCTTGAGGAAACATTAGCAGGTATTATATTTTGGCAAGAAACATGCGAACCACGGTTGCTAGACGAAAAGGTGCTGGCGAAAATGCGAGACGATTTCAACATACCACTTGATAAGATACTGGCCATGTACTCAGAACAGAAAGATCTGCTTGTAATGAAAGCTGAAGTAACCTATGAGAGCGTAACTACTCTACCAGTAGAGGTACGCTCACTCATGAATGATTTGGCAAAAATATATACAACGGAAGAACTATATGTTCTCACCCTTGCACAACGAGCAGCAGAACGAGACGGCGATACAAAAAAGAAAGAGGAACTTGATATCCAAGCACATGAGCTGACTAAGTTTAAAAGCACCCTTGAGTAATTTGTAAAGTAGGGTATAGTTGACAATAACCATACCACATGGCTTCTAAATCAATACATAAGAAGAAAATGTCCATGCCTGCAAAGGCAGGAAAAAAAGTGGTCGCCAAAAAAACGACTGCTCCTAAACGCACACCCAAAAAGGTGACGAAAAATAAAGTGACAGTTAAGACCACAAGGCCTGTCGCAAAAAAGAAGACAAATGCAATAAAAAAAATTGCATCAACAAAAGAGAGATTGTCAGGAAAGAAGCTTAAAGCTGTAGTAAAAGCAAATGCTAAATCTGCAAAAAAAGTTTCTAAAAGTAAAACTCCTGTACAGAAGGTGGCAAAAAAAGCATCACCGAAGAAAACAGCGGTGAAGCTTAGCCCAAAACAAGTCGACCAGAGAAAGAGAACAAATATGCTTTTGCAAAAAGGGCGTGAACGTGGCTATGTCATATATGACGAAATTCTTCGGGAATTTCCAGCCATAGAAGAAGACATTCCTTTCCTTGAAGAACTCTACGAGAAGTTTGCTGCTGCGAGCATAGACATGATTGAGGGAGGTAACATACTTAGTGATGAGAAAATGCTTAGCCCTTCAGAAAAAAACACCTACCAGCGTGGACGCAACTCAGCACACGATTCGATTCAAATGTACCTGCGAGAGATAGGGCAGTACCATCTCCTATCGATATCCGAAGAACGCACACTAGCAAAGCGGGTCATGGACGGGGAAGAAGAAGCACGCAATCTTCTCGCTCGTTCAAACTTGCGACTCGTCGTATCTATTGCCAAACGCTATATAGGACGAAGTCCAGATTTGACGCTACTCGACCTTATACAGGAGGGAAACATTGGTCTATTTAAAGCTGTCGATAAATTTGACTATACCAAGGGTTACAAGTTTTCGACATACGCCACGTGGTGGATACGACAGGCTATTACGCGCGCACTTGCAGACCAGTCTCGCACCATCCGTATACCGGTACACATGGTAGAAACGATTACCAAGTACAAACAAGTATTTCGACGTCTTTCCCAAGACCTTGGACGTGACCCTTCGCAAGAAGAGGTGGCACTTGAAATGGGTATTGAGGTAGAAAAAATTTACCTTATTGAAAAGATTAGTCAGGATACTATTTCACTTGAGAGTCCAGTGGGTGACGCCGACGACGACCGTTCCGTGCTTCGTGATTTCATCAAAGATGACACTATGGAAAGTCCAGATCAAGACACGTCACACAATATCCTCACAGAACAACTGCACACAATACTTGATTTCCTTTCTCCAAAGGAGCGAAAGATTCTCGTCTTGCGACATGGACTTGAGGACGGTATTTACCACACACTTGAAGAAGTGGGACGTGAGTTTGGTGTAACACGAGAACGTATTCGACAAATCGAAGCTAAGGCTATTGAAAAAATCCGTCACCACGACATGGCACGTTATCTGAAGAATTACTAAAAAGAGTAGCGAGTAATTAGCCTTGAGCCCTGAGTAAAAAACAAGTCCGCGCAAGCGGGCTTGTGTGTTCAATATAAATACTAGTATTCCCACTAGTATTTTTATGTTACTTTCTACTGTTTTACCCCTCCTCCTGGACTTGACAATAATGGATATTGATGTACATTATTTCACAGTCTCGGCAATAAAGCCGTTTTATTTTGAACCTTTACATAGGAGAAATAACTACAAAAACATAAACTGAAAGGTTTTGTGCACTCAGGTAACAAAGTACGGACATCTTGTCCAAAGATTGTGGATGTAATAATCCAAAAAAACTAGGAGGTATCTTATGACTTTGGTAATAGTATTCTTTCTTGCTACCGTGGCAATGATTGGCTTTAATGTTGTATATCGGCATGCAACATATAAGTATAACAAACAAGGAGGAGGTCAGCAGAAGCCGAAAATCCTTCAGGTTCCATCAATGATAGTAAATGCTGTTCTCGCCTTAATTGCTATTTTATCCCTTGTTTTCACCTCCGTGGTGACACCAAGTGGTGGTCAAATCGCACTTATGGATCGAGTGTACGCGTGTTCGCCTATCGAAGACGGGCGCAACGTTGCTCTGGAGGGTGAGTGTGGAAGGCAGGCAGAAATCATTATGCCAGGTTTTCATTTTTCACCCTTTATCCGGGTCGTGAACCACATTTCGTTTGAGGACATGGTTGAAATTGAGGATGGGACGTATGCAACCCTAACGGCACGTGATGGTATCAAGCTCGAGGAAGGTCAGGTAGCTGCTCGTCCATGGTTGATCGGCGGACAAACCTTTAAGAATGAGAATGGGGAAGAAGTTACCGGCGACATGCTGGACGCCTCCTTCTTTTTGACAAAAGGTATGGGTCGCAAAGGACCACAGACAACAGTACTTACCCCTGGACGATATCCGGTCAATACGTATCTCTGGGAGGTAGACTACTCCAATTCTTCTAATCACCGCACCTCAGTTCCGCCAGGATTTGTCGGCGTCGTTAAATCAGCTATCGATGATGCAGTTGTTCCTGCATTCATGCAAAATGCCGGCAAAAAAATCACGTGCGGAGAGGATGTTGCCATAGAGAAAGATCTTGGACAATTGCGGGCAGTAATTGTTCCCGTAGGTTGTCGTGGGGTATGGAACAAACCACTCGGCGCTGGTGAGTATTTCCTTAATACCAAAGTGTATACCGTTACACAGGTTGATACCCGTGTCCAAAACTGGACGTACAAAGGTGGATATACTCGCAAGACGATTGACTTGAAAGCTGAAGAAGATGGAAGTATCAAGCAGGAAGCATCTCAAGAAGTAGTGGATATGGACAAAGACTCTGCTGGCGATGCAATCATTGTCAAAGTGGAAGGGTGGACTGTTTACCAGGAATTACGAATTCAAGCACGTGTACAACCCACAGACGCACCTCTCATGGTTGCTGCTGTAGGAAACCTGCACGAAGTTGAAGATCGTATTATCACACCTCAGGTTCGGTCCGTACTTCGAAACGTCGGTGGTTCCCGAATTTCAGTGAAGAACCGTGCCGCATATGACGAAGCTGAATCAGTGGTGAACGCTCTTAAGGCAAGATTGGAACTCCTAAAGGACCCTGACACCGACGTCGGGCAGACAGATGAGCAACGAGCAAATGAAGTTGCTTCACTTGAGAAGAATATCAGCAGTTACGTAATGCCCGACCCAAACAAGGAAGTAACACGACCTACACAAGTGCTCGACTTTCAAAACGAGCGGGAAGCAATTGAAACTCTTGTGGCAAAAAATGTTGGCATAATAGGTCAAGAGGCCGGCATTGATATTGTCTCAGTCACACTTGGCAACACCGACCTTCCACCTGAACTCTTGGTTGCAAGAAAAGTAGAGCAGTTGAGTGGTCAATTGCGCAATGCATATGTTCAAAAGCGCACAGCACAGGCTCAACGTCAGGCAACAGAGGCAGCGAAGGCTCGCGCTGATCAACAAGGAGAACTTGTAAAAGCACAGATTGGTGTTGAAACATCGAAGCTTGGCATTCAACAGCGCGAAAACGAAGGTTCTGCTGAACGTCGTTACATGGAAGAACAGGCGAAAGGACAAGAAGCCCAAGCAAACGTACTCGGGAAGGACCGAGTAGCAATGCTTCGCGGTCTTGAGATGGTAATTTCACACCCTGAATTTCTTACCGGCTTGAAATTGCCCAACACCATGGTTTTTGGCAGTGACGGCCTCGAGGGACCAGCGGCCATCCTTGGTGGTACGAAACTCTTCGGAAGTTCTGACATAAAGTAGAAATTTTCTCCTAACCTTTAACCAAGCCCCGAAATTCGCAAGAATCTAGGGGCTTTAAGTTTTTACAACCTGAACATGTTTTTCTTACTATCTTAATAATTTTTTAAGCTACTTGTTGGGATTAGTGCGGTTTAATCAGTTTGTGTATTGAAATATTTACATACCGAATACTAGTATTCCCACTAGTATTTTCTACTTATTATTTAGGAGGCTTAGCCTCCTAAATAATAAGTAAGTTCTCGGCTTTTTACTCACGGCTCTGGGCTGTTATACTGATAAAATGCCTCAAAACACCGCTGAATTTGAAAGACTGTATGGAATGCTTAATACACGTCAAAAAGAGGCTGTAGACACCATAGAAGGCCCTGTAATGGTCATAGCAGGCCCTGGTACAGGTAAGACGCAAATATTGACTCTTCGTATCGCCAATATCCTCAGAAACACTGATATTCCGGCAAGTGCTATACTTGCACTTACTTTTACCAATGCAGGAGCAGCCAATATGCGCAAACGTCTCGTGTCTATCATCGGGAGCGATGGTTACAGAGTTTCTATATTTACCTTTCATAGTTTTGCAAATCAACTCATTGAACATTACCCAGAGCGATTCCAATCTATCATAGGACGAAGCAACTGCAGTGAAGTGGAACGTATCGACATCATCCGCACACTCCTCGACGCAGGTCGCTATGAAGTAGTGAAGCCTATCAATGAACCCTACCACAATGTACCCGAAATAATTTCCGGCATAAGTCACATAAAGCGAGAGGGACTGACACCAGCAATGTTCTCGGATTGGATTCGACAAGAACGTATAGAACTTGAAAACATTGAAGACCTACGCAACACCAAAGGTGCTCATAAAGGAAAAATAAAAGGGAAGTATCAGAAAATGTTCCGTTCACTCGAAAAAAACGAAGAACTTGCACAAATATATGAACGATACCAAGAAGAGCTCATACGAAGAAAACGGTACGATTTTGATGACTCACTTCTCATGCTTATAGAAGCGCTTGAAACCCATGAAGATTTTCTTCGTGAACTACAGGAAGAGTATCAATACTTTCTCGTGGATGAACACCAAGATACCAACGGTGCCCAGAACAAGATACTTGAGCTTCTAGTAACATTCTTTGATAGACCAAACCTTTTTGTAGTAGGCGACGAGAAACAGGCTATTTTCCGCTTCCAAGGTGCATCGCTCGCAAACTTTCTGTACTTTGAAAAAAAGTTCACTGATGTAAAGCGCATCACCCTAGAGACCAACTACCGAAGCCATCAAGGGGTGCTCGACGCTGCAGGGAACTTGATAGAGCAGAGCAAGCAAGGTATACAAGCACCGCTTGTTTCAAGCTGTAAACCAGAAAAAGGTACCGACTTGCGTGTGAAGGTCTTTACCTTTGGTGCAGATGACGAAGAGCTTCTCTTTTTGGCTGAATCAATCAAGACACACATCGCCTCAGGTATACCAGCACATGAAATAGCGGTACTCTTCAGGAACAACCGCGACGTCGAAGACATAGCGGACTACTTTGAACGTTTGAGTATTCCTTTTCTCATCGAGTCAGGTCACGGTGTGCTTGATGACCCAGATATACGCAAGCTCAACCTCATCCTCCGTTCACTTACCAATCTTGAGGACAATGACATACTTGTCCAAGTACTCTTTGTGGGATTTTTAGAGATACCTATCTCAGATGTCTACACAATCGTACGAAGTGCAAGAAAGAATAATCAGTCTATTTTTGAGACGCTTGTATCCGCAAATCAGCTAGAGCTTGAGGACCCTGTATCTGTTGTATCATTCATAAAAAAACTCACCTCATGGAAAAAAGTATCTGAAAATGAAAGCTTCCTACACCTCTTTGAAACGGTTGTACGTGAGTCAGGACTGCTTGAGCATATACAACAATCATCCTTCCATACGGAAAAATTTGATAAGCTGGTCAGACTCTTTGATGAGATGAAGTCTCATGTCAGACGAAACCCTTTCTTCTCACTTGCTGACTACCAGACATTTCTAAAAATTCTTGATGAACATCATCTTACCCTAGAGGCTAAGTCACGTCAGGTGCCCAACTCGGTACGCCTTATGACGGCACACAAAGCAAAAGGGCTTGAATTTGATTATGTATTTATCGTCCATGTATACGATGGTCATTGGGGAGGAAAGCGGTCATACCAGTATTTCAATCTGCCCTATCGCAATGGCGGAGAGATAGAAAAAGATGGTGATGTCGAAGATGAACGTCGTCTTTTCTATGTCTCTATTACCCGTGCACGTAAAGACGTGTACATCAGTTATGCCGCGCAAGCGCCTGACGGACGCGATCGTGTTCCCTCACAGTTTATTGAAGAAATTCATACTGATTTGCGCGCACATACCGACGGTACCGAGCTCGGCTACGCGGGTAGGCGCCCACCTCTCTTTGTGGAACGTGTTGGTAGGCATGGCGCAGAGAAGTATCAAGAATTTGTACGTTCTGTGTTTATAGAGCGAGGTATATCTGCTACGGCACTCAACAACTACCTTACCTGCCCATGGAAATGGTTTTACGAAAACTTTTTTCACACACAATTTGTTCCCTCTACCCAACAGCTCAAAGGTACCGCGGTACACCAAGCGCTTGAAACATTCTTTAATGAACGAAACAAACACTCAGATGTTAGTGTTGATTTTTTGCTTGATGCATTTACTCGACACATAGAAGATACTGACTTGGAACTAAAACTTCTGGAACGGGTGGTGCGAGACACACGTACTGCACTTAGCGGTTGGCACCACAAATGGAGTCAACTCTGGGAACCTGTATCTAAAAACGAACTCTTGGTCAAAGGTGTGCTTCTTGATGGAACGATTCGCCTTACCGGAAAATTTGACAAGCTGGAATGTCTTGACGATAGGTGTCACGACGTGCGCGTTATCGACTACAAAACTGGGAAGCCACGAAGCCGTAATGAAATAGAGGGCATTACTATGTCAGCGCAGGCGAAGCAGGGCAGTGGAGGTTACAAGCGACAGCTCGTCTTCTATAAAATACTTCTAGACATGTACGCTGACGCCAACTACCACATGAAAGAAGCGGTGCTCGACTTTATCGAACCTACGGACAGTGGATCCTACAAACGTGAAGTTTTTGTGATTGAAAAGGAAGAAGTCGAAGCTCTCAAAAATGAGATTCGCAGAGTTGCAGAGGAAATAACAACCCTCTCCTTTTGGGATACGAGGTGTGGTGATGCCACATGTGAGGCTTGCGCTCTACGTGACTTAATGGATAAAAAAAATTAATAGAAAAAAGTTCCACTAGCACTAGTTATTAAAGAGGTCCGACCTAGTATTACCCTAGGTGTGTGATAGATGTACCATACAGTACAGAATCTAAGGTTGTGTTGTAGGTTTTAAAGTAGTAGATGATGTGCTTGTTGTTGTCGCTGTTGTAGAAACTGAGCTCGTTGCCACTTCGCTCAATGCATCGAAATCCGCTACAAATGAATTTTGCGATGCTGAGGGCGCTTCAAGTTCATCAATAGACATGATGCGTAACGTTGTTTGTATACTCTCAGCTATTGATCTAAAAGTTTGTGCACCCTCATAGGAGTAACGTCCGTGTTCATCGTCAACAAGTGTAAAAGGGGAACCTTTTACACCCGCATCTATCACCTCATTAAATTGCTGTTCAATACGAGCCATAAGCTCATTGGAACGCATGCAGGCGACAAACGTCTGACGTGTTGCCCCAGCCTTCTCGGCAAGTACTACAAGCTCAGCCGCGGTGAGCGGTTTTAATGGGTCTGACAACGTAAACAGCTCATCTGCGAATTTCCAAAAACCAGAGTTCCCAACTTCTTCCGCAACACATTCACTTGCCAGTGCGTACATAGGTGCTTCCGGATGAAGCTGTACAAAGGGCATGTGTCGAAAAACAATAGCAATTTTTCCACTTGGACCAAAAACCTTCATGAGGGTACGAAGTGTTTTGTGATATTCCTTACAGTAGGGACATGCGAAATCTGAATAGACAATAAACACCATTGGAGCAGATGGATTGCCAAGGACGTGATCATCCGCGCTCATGCGAGGTAAATCGTCGATTATAATATTATTTTCAACATCATCCTTTGATGTGTTTTCTATGTTTGAATCTCGATGCGTATACCAATACGTAAACCCCACAACACAAAGTGAAATAACTACAGCTACTAAAATAGGTTTGTGACTTCGTGTAAACATGAACTACGTGGTACGATATGTCTTGTATAGTAACACAATCTCATCCAATATTTCCATGTCATATTTCGAAGCAATACTTTTAGGGCTCGTTCAAGGGATAGCTGAATTTCTACCCATATCCTCTACTGGACACCTCATTCTCACTCGAGAATTTTTTGGCTTTCAGACGAACTACGATCTTGCGATAGACGCAACCATTCAGTTCGCCACCATACTCGCTGTACTTATTTACTTTAGAAAAGATCTGAGTGAACTTGCTGTGGGTTTGTGGAAACGCATACAAGGAGTTCCCCTAAGTAAGGAAATGAACATTCTTTTTTTTGCACTTGTGCTTGGTACAGTCCCAGGGGTTATTGCGGGACTTTTACTTGAAGATACTATGGGTACTTTTTTTCGAGACTCACACCTCGTCGCATGGATGCTTATAGGTGGTTCGTTACTTTTCATACTCGCAGAATATGTATCAAGTAAAATCACCGAGCATACCGAGCTTAGTATACGACGAGGTATACTCATCGGATTCTTTCAAGCACTAGCACTTATACCAGGTACCTCACGATCAGGAGCGACTATTTCAGGCGGTATGCTACTCGGCCTCACTCGAGAAAAAGCAGCACGGTTCGCCTTTCTACTCTCCTTTCCAATTATCCTTGGATCTGGGGCAAAAAAAATTCTTGAACTCAAAGAGGCAGGGGTATTTGAGAGTGAGTGGACAACCATACTCGTAGCCTCACTCGT
>Ga0075948_108_pt1 | contig 37148 bp, 38 predicted proteins | sample RifGroA2_FD_68012 | JGI IMG/M metagenome (GOLD analysis project Ga0075948, IMG submission 68012) | Parcubacteria bacterium GW2011_GWA2_43_11 | reverse complement strand
GAATCAGACCGTGGTAGAAATCATGCTTGGGTACGATTCTATAGCCGAAGTTTGGGATGCACTTGAGGAGCAGTCACTTCTGCAAGACTCACTTCGCGAGTCTACAAAAATCATGGGAGCTCTTAAGGACGAGTATGAAAAAGCAAAGTTCAATTCACTTGAAAAACGAGGAGAGCTGGGTAATCTAAGGAAAGAGCTCTCAGGTGAAGAAAACGTACTTGTCAGTACGATAGATCAAAAAGATTCATTGCTCAGCCAGACTAAAAACAAAGAATCAAATTATCAAAAAATTCTTGAGGAAAAGAAGGCGGCTCGTGAGGCGTTTGAAAAACAAATGCGAGAGTACGAGTCAAAGTTACAATTCATTCTTGATCCCAAGACCATACCTGCCGCAGGATCAGGTGTGCTTACGTGGCCATTTAAGGCGGGATATAAACCACCCATTACTCAACTCTTTGGTGATACAGAATTTTCTCGTTCAGGAGCGTACAATGGGTATGGACATAATGGAATGGATTTCGGTGTTTCTATCGGGACACCGATTACTGCCGCGCTTGCTGGGACGGTTGTGGATGTGAACTATTCCGTAGCCGCGAACTGTCAGTACGGTATGTGGGTGCTTGTGCGACATGGCAATGGATTAACCACACTGTATGCGCACCTTTCATCCATAAGCGTGTCAAAGGGCCAGGCCGTGCTCACGGGACAGCTCCTAGGACACAGTGGAAACACAGGCTACGCTACGGGACCTCATTTACATTTCACCGTGTACGCGTCTGATGCGGTACAGTTTAAGCAGTACACCTGTAGAAGTGGTCCAACGGTTACTGTACCTATTGCAGCGTATAATGCGTATCTCAATCCGATGGATTACCTATAACAGAGGACTTACGCAAATGGCGCGCTTCGTTGTCAAACTTCACAAAATGTCGCTCACAGTACGACATGTACAGCTCGCAACATTTTGTTCGTTTTCCTAGAATCGCATCCATTTTCGTAAGTCCTAAAAAGACATATACATAGTTGTAGAAAAAAAGTGAGTCACTTATTTATACATAAAATAAAAAATATGAACGAAGAAAAACAAGCACCAAAAGAAATCAAAGTACAGATTCCCAATGACACCAAGCCAACCTACGCCAACAGTGTCAAAATAAACGTGTCTGATGAAGAGGTTATGCTTCAGTTTGCGTACCTCCGTCCAGATCAAGGTACGGGTATCATAGTCGGAGATATAGTACTCTCGCCCAAACATGCGATGCGTTTCCAGAAGGCACTTGATGAGACGTTGAAGAAGCATTTTACGAGGCATCTACCTCAGGAGTAAAAATGTTTTCATATTTTCTCTCATACAACTTTCCTCGTTTGATGATTACGTAACTGTGCTTATATAGGTAATGAGTAATTAGTAATGAGCCGTGAGCCTGCCTGCGCAGGTAGGTAAAAAGTTTACCCCGCCAAGGCGGGGTAAACGTATTCTAAACTCAGTGCTCTCGGCTCACTTCTCATTACTCAGTACTTTAAAATATTGTGCGACATTAAAAGTAGGGGAGGCGGATAGGGTAGAGCAGTGGGTGGAGTGCTTACTCTTATCTTTGGACTCACGTAGGCACCAGCATACTCTGACTGGCGAGTGGCTGGATAGATACTTAGGGATGAGTACGTAGGTAACTTTATGTTCTGATTACTGAAAAATAATCTAATGAGAAATCCAAGAATAGAAATCTTGAAATTTTTTGGTTTATTTAGACTACTTGACCTGTGGATAACTTATATAGGATTCGCTTCTAAACGAGCTTCTATATACGTAGTAACTGAGTATTAGAGTAATTATACTCAGTTATCCACATAGAAATATGAGCAATATTCAAGTACTGCGGTACAATTTAAGGGTACTTCCCTTGTATGTATATGATTAAAAAAGAACCAATCAAAAACTCCGAAGCCCTTCTTCCAGCTGTGGATGATTTTCTTTTACATATCCAAGCAAATAATTATTCTGAAGAAACGTTGTACAACTACGAACGTGACATAGAAACCTTTGAACATTTTTTAATTCGGGAGCTCTCTTCCCCGCTGTTTGAGAACCTTTCAAAAAAGTCTATTGAGCAATATAAGGCGTATCTTAACTCACGCGACAGATTGACTGCTAAAGATCAAGTTACGGTTAAGAAACTTTCAAGTGGTACTATCAATCGCCATCTGACATCGTTACGTCGATACCTTACGTACCTCATTGATATGGATTATCAAGTACCTATCGATCCTGTTTCAATAAAGTTATTGCGACGAGAGAAAAAGCATCCGCAAGTTTCTGAGCTCGAGCAGTTGCAGGAGCTTATAGAGTCTCCATCGAAGTATGAGAAAAACAAAATAGTCGCACTTCGTAACCGAGCCATGCTCGAAACTTTGTTTGCTAGTGGTATGCGTATCTCAGAGCTTATCAATTTACGTCGTGTGCAGATAGATGTCTCTGGTCGCGTTTTTATTCAAGGTAAAGGAAAAAAACAGCGCTTCATTTATTTGACAGACCGAGCACAGAAACATATCAAGAGTTATTTAGCCGAGCGTACCGATGATTTCCCCTACCTCTTTGTTTCAATGCGAGGAGCAAATGCTGGCAATAAGGTCAAACACATTTCTCCAAACTACCTCCAGGGTAAGATTAAGTGGTACAGAGAACTTCTTGGTATCAACATACCCACGAGTGCCCACTCACTCCGGCACGGGTATGCTACCTACCTAGCTGAGCAAGGAGCCAACCCTGCCGCTATACAGATACTACTAGGTCACGAGTCACTTGAGACCACGACGCGCTATGTTCACGCCTCTGACAAATATGCTGAGGAGTCACACCATAAATATCATCCATTGAAGGATTAAGTGGAGCCGAGAGTAATTAGTATTTAGCCCTGAGCTGGCTCAACATAATCTGGTACGTGGGTATAAAGAACTGAGAGGCTGTTATTAAGGTTAAAAGTTGGAATAAGCTATTTCACCTGCTCACCTTTTGAGAAGAATAGTGTCTTATCTGCGCATAACTCTTTTTTATTGAACTCCAAATATACTCCATAAACATACTTAAGTTCTTTTGTGTAAGCGCAAAGTTTTCTTTTATCAAAATCTCTGTAAGTTTCTTCTAATTGCCCTCTTGTTTTATTAGCATATTCAGTTTTTTTCACTTCAATTACAAGTAAGTTTTTTGAATTATCTTTACGTTTGTGAATGATAATATCAGGGAAAACTGTAATTCCTTGTCCTAGTTCATCCTCTTCAGTACTAACTTCATCTAATAAATTTAATCTCTTTGCAGATTCTTCATAACTCATGTTTCTATTTTCCATTCTGTTGTATTCACAATCAACATCATATTCTAATTTTGAAAATTCTATATCCAGAAGTTCTGCTAATTTGTGTGTGATAGTACGCTCGTTTAAGTTATTCTCTAAAAGAAACTTTTCTTTATTTAAAAAATCTAATAAGATTTTTACAAATAATTCCCTGTTTTCCCAAGTTTTTGGTACCAATCCTATTTCAGTTTCAATTAAATCTTTATTTGTATCATCGGTGTGTATTGCTGGTGACATGGATTGATTATTGAAGTTAATAATTAAAAAAATTATATTTTTAGGAACTCTTAACTTTTACTTTTAATTAAATGCTTTTAGGTAATAATGATTTTGATAATTTTTCACCTAGAAATGTAAATATACTATTCTCTGTATTGAAATTAGTAGAATCGTTCCACATACTGTTACCTATTGTTTTTCCAACTAACACTTCCCATGTTCTTGTCTCACCCATTTCATTTACTAAGATGTTTCGAATATTTTTTATATCAAAGTTGCGTCTATCAAAATTAGAGTTTTGAAAATCTTTCATTGTTTGAATATAGCAATGTTCACTGTTATTCTTTATCCAGATCACAAGTTTGTCGCGCAATGATTCCCAAGTTTTTATTCTTGTTTCTTTTATTACTTCATCTGTAAGTAAAAGGTTTTCAATTTCTCTGCATTTGAGTCGGAATCTAATAAGAGGACCTTCGTCGTTCAATTCATCATACCCAGACTCATCCTTGTCTCTCAATGAGTAACCTTTGGCGTTTTCATACACAGCTTTCATAATTTTTATTATATCTTTCTCAAATTTTGGCATTTCTGGAGTTCCGTCAACTGAACAAGGATAAATGATTATATGACCGTTTGAAGAACGAACGGCAGTTTGCCAAATACGTTCATCATCTTCTCCTTCTACCAAAAGAACTGGTGCCTCGTTAAAAATATTTGAAAGGGGATGAGCTCCAAACATTGGTAATATCTTTCTATAAATTTTGTTTATGCTTTCAAAATTAATGATATTTTGACCATTAACCAAAAAAGCTATATTTACATCACTGTACTTTTCAAGTGCGCCGAGTATTGCTGTACTGTGTGTTGCTAGAATAACAGTAAAATTTTCTTCAGTTGCTAATTCATGCAAAAATCGCATAAACCTAACTTGTAAATCAGGATGTAAATGAACATCTGGTTCGTCAAGGAGTAAAACTTTTGGACGGTCGAAATCATCTTCTTTTGAAAAAACTAGAGATTCAATTGAAAGCGCAATAAGTTCAGATTCGCCACTGCTTATATTTGAAGCATCTATAATATTCTCAGTACCTTTTTTATACATGGAAAATATTTTTTTATCTGGTCGAATTTCAATTTGGTCAAGAAGAGTGTTGATTTTTTCAACATAGCGCTTAAACAAAATATCCTTTGAAGGCTTTATGTCATTTTCTACCAAGGATTCAATTTCTTCAGAAATTATAGTTTGCAAATTTCTAAACTGTGCAACAGTTTGTTGTCTAAAATTGGATGTTAAGTTTTTCTTCCTTTCTTGAGGCATCCATCTTGGGTTATTTCTGATGTTGTGTTCAGTCCCTGCCTCGTATGATAGAATCCCCCCTCTTTCAGGCGTAATGTATGATGTAGTAAGTAATTGTTTTGGGTCAGCATGTTGGTACGCTCCTTGAATGTTCCGTAAAAGAGTACTCTTACCGGCACCATTTTTACCAAGAATAATATTGATTTTACCTAATCCTTGTATTTGGTAACCCTCTGCTTGTATATCCATATTTCCATTGTCACTTATAATATCTTCGATGTCACTTACTCCAATTCCTCTTTTGATAATTGCGAGATTTTAATTGTCGCACAATATTGCGTGACTTCTACTTAAACTTCGGTTTAATCCACTTAATCATTAAGCCTAGCGCATATGCAAAAATTGAAAATACAACTGCTCCTGCGTATGGGTTGTTGAGGAGCGGAGTCATCCATTTCAAAAAGGAGATTTTGTAAATGAAAACCATCATGAGTACAATTCCCCAGAACATACTAAACATAAAAAACACAAAATCACTTTTTGCCCTGTACCCCACGGACCATAAAAGAAAAAATCCAGGCATGGTAAAAAGTAGCAAATTGGCGATGTTAAAAGGAATAGTTTCAGGCATACGTAAATAATTAATAAATAAAATTCCACCCCCCTGCTCATATTGTTACATAATTACACCCCGCCGTCACCAATAATTTTAGTTAGCACAAAAAAACCACCTGAGGCCGAAGCACTCAGGTGATATGTTTGATTGTACAGTTAGCTGGTACAAGCTAACTGTACTTACCACTGTTATTCTTCCCTCTAACCGTGGGTCGTTATTGAGAGAAAACCAACTGTTTTAGATGCACCGTTGGCGTGTAGCTCATCTGCCTATATGTTAGCACCATTACAGACTCTTGTCAACACTAAAAAATGGCTAAGAATATGAATTTTTACCAGTTAAACCTAATAGTAAGTACATATTTTCAAATAGATACCCATTCTCGCGACCGCGGAAATAGGTATCTTTTATTTCAACATTTACCCCTCTTCCCCACCCCATGAATCCTTGCGGGACGGTCGGCCAAAAAGGATTAATAAAAAAAGTACTTAGTTCCTTTTTTCTCTAGATGCTAGCGACTTAAGTACCTCTTTGGTAAAATCAGTTACAAGCTCGTTTTGAAGAGCGTCTTCTAGACTAAGTTCAACAATACTTTCTCCTTCGTGAAGTGTGAGGTTGTCAGACACAATATTTTTAAGTAAATATATTTGAATAAACGTCTGTTTAGTATAATGACTTTCAAACACCCCTATTTCAAGTAAATCTTCTTTTTGTATTTCAAGTTCAAGTTCTTCAGAAAGTTCACGAATAGCGCATTGTAGAGGGCCCTCGTTTAAGTCCATTCCTCCACCAAATGGTGCTATGCGTCCTGGGTTTCTTTTTAAGTTCTTGTCACGTTCTTGAAATAAAAAAGTTTCAGTAGGTGTTTCTAAAAGTACACCGATTCCAACAATATTTTTTTTCATAATGTATTTATCACAAATAGGTACTTAGTACCTTTTTTCACTCCCGATTCCCTACCTCTCCACCCTCATACTCTGTCGCGTAATTTAATTACCCAAGGTATCAGGTATACCCCACTGCCATCGAGGTTTCTCTCCCTTACGGTATGCGATACGAAAAAAAATAATTGTTAGAAAAGTAAGTGGCAATAAGAATGTAAGTACAATCTCTTTTATGCTTGAACTTGTATCGACAGTGAGTGTGAAAAACAGCACGAGCCCAACATATGCCACGGTTACCATCCATCCTTGCCATGTGACCGGTGTCCAACCCCAGCCGTAAAGTTTTCGTTTAAACCAATAACCTTCAGGATTATGTTGGTAATATTTCTTTAGTTTTTGAAAGTATTTCATTGTATATTTAGTGTAGCAAGTAAGTAATGTCCATACAAAATATATTAAACCCTCGGATCAATCGAATCCCGAGGGTTTTTTATTATCTCCTTGTACTGTATGAAAGTGCACTTTAAAAAAAGCCGTACTTTGCCCTGTCTCCGTACAGGGTGAGAGCAGCGACGAATTCACAACTCAGTACCAAGAAAACAAATATCCAAAGGTACTTCTTTCTTATTGTACGTAAAACAAAATTAAGTACTTTCACGCGATTTCTCCTTTTTTTTATTTATCACCAATAATATTCCGTTTAAAACTATAGCATAGATAAATAACCCAGTCAAGTGTGTGTCCTGAAAAACGGGAGTAAAACCTTCCTACAGCATTTTTGGAAGGTTGGTGCAAGAGCGTATTTGTGCTTGCGTAATCTTCTTCCCTTTTATGAGTTGTAGTGCAAAGTAGAGCCAGGTTATCGAATTACCTATGGTGAAGAAATCACGGCAGTAGCCCTTCTTTGCTTGCGCACTCATGGTGGCATGAAGTTTGTTGTCGGTGCATAGGTCGTACAGACGATCTGCTACAGCATACACGTCTTTAGTCTTGACCAGGTACCCAGTAACGCCATCTTCGATTTGTAATGGTATTCCTCCAGACTTATATGCGATGATAGGGACGCCTTTATGAATAGCTTCTGTCACCTTTATCTCAAAGCCTTCTTTGTGTGAAAGTTGTAAAGCTACACGCGCATTACGGAGAAGTGTATTGAGTATCTGATCGCTTGCATGTATCCGAGCAACTTTTATATCCTTCGTAAGGTGTTTGTACGGCTCAGTGTGTATGAGTTGAATTGTTTCTTGGTATAGCGGTTTGCCTTCAGGATCATCAATAGAACCATGTCCGAGCAGTACTAGTTGAGGGTGCGGTTTCTTTTTTTGGTCAAGTTTCTCACACAATATACGGTATGCTTCAATTACATCCGGAATACCTTTGGCTGGGTCGAATCGAGCTATCTGGATAATGTATGGTCGTTTTGAATCAATTGGTTCCTGTCCTACTTGTAACAATAACTGGTTAAAAAGAGTCATGTAGTAGTCCTTGTGCCTCTTCTGTAATGGCTTATTGAGGCCGTCAAGTGGGTCAGTGGTTGCAGGTGCATACACCACTTTTTCTTTCGGCACGTTTTTAGGGACAAATGCACGTACAGGGTGACTTACAAAAATATCAGCAAGTGAGATATTGTTCCATAGATAATTCCATGTTTCCGCCTGCACAGTTGACGGGTCGGCGATAAGAGAGGCATCAACTTGGATATGAGAACGGTATATGATTTTTGCCTTGGGATTTACTTCTTTGATGTACGGTATGAGTCCAGATGGTTGCGGGTCATCAATAACAACAACCGAAGCCTTTGTGAAGGCGTCCGTAAATTTTCTGGCATTTTTAGCAGTCCATTTTTCGTAGAGCTCTTTGTCGTGATCGGTAAGTGGTGGTGGTGGTTTCGTTACACCTTGGAGGACATTATGGAACTTCTTTTTTGTTATACTAAATACTCGTGTATCAGGAATAAGCACGTACCAATTCGCGTCTACATTAAACTGATGCAGTAGCCGTATCAAGGCATGTCTCATAAGTGCCACCCCTCCTCCTTGTGGTGTCGCACTTATGAAAGCAATACGTCCTCCAAGTGTATTAAATTCCTTTGCAAGAGACTTCAAGTGTTCATACTGCTCCTTGGGAACAATGTCACGCAATGGTCGTCTCCCGGTAAGACGATGTGGGTGTATGACACGGTTTTCTCCATACAAGATATCGATATTCTGTTGAGGATCAAAACGGTCTGCAATCAAGTTCGCTACTCGTTCGGTTTTTTCTTGGTAACTCCCTTCCGTGATACTGAATGTATATGGAACAATATCGAGCTGGAGCCATAAATTTGAAGAAAGGTCTTTAAAATTAATTTCATCATTGTTTTTGACGATTCCAGCAGCAACAATTTTGTTGTTTGTGCGTATTTCGTATGCCTCAAGATACCTCAAGACATTTTTCTCTGTATTGGTCTCCTCTGGTGAGGTTGTTTTGTAAGAAACAACCTCACCGTTTTTGATTGCGATGTGGAGGTCATTTCCGTCGACAAGTATTCCTGCGTATACTGCGAGAGGTCCCTCATTGGCATGTTTCGTACTCATACTTGAAGTGTATCACATAATTCTTTCTAGTGTTTCGAGATACCAATCAAGTGTTGATTGCGAACTCCCCCACTTCCACATTACCAAGTAACTTGATAATTTTTTTAAATAATAAAAATTCTATACGTATCCAATGGTCATAGAGAAGCATAAGGTGCTTACTGCGCCATTCATCAGTTGACTATATCTTCATCTCGTATTTTAATACATTTCGGAATGTGAATTGATGTTGATAGGTTTTACGGTGACATTTGCATTGTATTTGTTGCACAATAATGTACCGCAAAGTATTGCATGTTGGACGATGTGGGCACTTTTAGATATTTTTCTTCTCGTTACCTGTTTTGTTGCGGGCAACAAAAGACCATGGCTCCCTCTTGGGTGTGCTCTAGGCGCCTCCCTTGTTGCCTGTATCCTCCTTTCAAAAAGTGGATGGGAGTGGAAGTGGAATACCGTTGAAACCATTTCTGCAATTGGTGTTCTGGTAGCGCTCATTTCTAGGTGGAAACTCGGACCCAAGCCTGCCATTGTAGCATTAGTTGTTGCTATGGTTATTTCCAGTGTTCCAGCCCTGTGTGATGCGTGGTGTCAAAACGGTCAAGCCGGATGGTGGTACTGGGGAGGAATTTCATTTGGTTGCCTACTGTCCTCTTACGGAGCAAGTGCATGGACAATTGAAGATAGACTCTTTCCAGTCACTGGTTTTATTTTCAGTTTTGGTATGACACTGGTGTTGATTTTGTAGCACAGTGTATCTCAACAGCCGAGCCCCAAAGGCCGGCTGTTTACTGAATGCCACCGCTAAAAATTTCTAAATTTTGTGATATTGTGTATTTAGATCATAACTTTCACAAATACGCAAAAAAATAGTACAGCTACAAGGAGAACAGTATGTTGACTAGTAAAAAAGGTGAAGAAATAGTTACTCAAGAGAAAAAAGGAGCAACAAAAACGCAGATATGTTTTGTTTTTATGCTAAGTATTCTCGGAGGCATTAGTATTTGGGTGAAATATAGTGAAGAGTACAATCAGTCGGGAAAGTATACACCACTGATTTTCTTTGCCATTATCTATTGCTTTATCACCGCAGGTTTCCTTTTGAGAAAAGTCATAAAGGCACTCAAGGAAAGAAAAAGCTGACGGGATCGGGCTAACGTATTTTAAGAAGCTTGGTGCCTGGATTAAATAGTAAGTATAAAACGTACACCGGCCCCATCTAAAAGATGGGGCCGTGTTTTGTGCTCAGAATTGGTAACCCGTCATGGGGGCTTGAGAAGGAACTACTGATAGAGGATGGCTAGAGCAAAATTGTCATCTTGCCAGACTTGGTGTTGATAACAATATATTCTTGTTCGACCTCAAGTATCGAAATGGTTGCATCACCTTCAAGTTCGTACCCCTGATCTACAACTTTGCGTTCAGGTACTCCACTTCTTGCAGTCAGGACATAGAGATAATATTGTAACTGTGGTTCACCTCTCCAGTGATTGATTTGTTCCACGGTCACGAAGGCAGAGACGCCGATTTCTGGACGAGATACTTGTTGCTTGATTCTCGGTCGTCGATAGGATATATACCTATCGGCCGCAGACACCGAGCGTGGGTTCAACATCTTTGGTTTGTGCTTCCAAAAATACTGGTTGAGCATCCTCATGACGTGAGCAATATTCCGCTCCGCTTGTATAAAGAAGAGTGCCTGCTCTTCAGAAGAAAGTATTCTGATACTTGTTGTCTTATCCTCTTGTACGGTAGCCATGGTGGTCTCCTTATCTGTGCTTTCGTTTAGGTTGATTTCGATTCGAACAGCGCAGTAACTACTTGTCGAGTAATCACTGCGCTGTCCGCAATCTAAACAGAAAACATTCTTTATCAAAGAACCTCTTACAGCAGGAGTGGTATACCTACTTACTGATGCTTATAGTACGCACAATACCACACTCGAACAGAATCACTAAATTATGTAAATGAAAGGGAGAGTTTCAGTATAGTATCTTGCACTCCAAACAAAAATGATCCTGTCACATACTTCCCTGCCAAGAGTTGAGGTAGCCAGTACCGATCGTCCGGCCACATATCTGTGTACGGAATAGTATCAATAGAAAACCACTGAGGTCGCATTTCTTCTGTTTCTTTTGGATTTCCGGTAAATTTTTGACAGTAAAATATATGCACCTCTAAAATTTCTTCTGTACCTTCAGTGTGAAATTCTATAACTCCCTTTTGGGTAATGGTGGTAGGAGATACACAAGCCTCTTCCTCAACCTCACGTATTGCTGCTTCTTCTATACTCTCCCCTTCCGCAATCTTTCCTCCAAACCCGTTCCATCTTCCTGCCCCAAACCCCCTCTTTTTCATCCCGAGAAGTACTTGGTTATTTTGGTGAATAATACATAGAGTAGTTGTTTGTTTCATAGGTGTGCAATCTACATACCTTCCCACCAAGGCGTTAGTAGGGCTGCAACGGCTACTACAGGTAGCACAATGATGGAAGATATAATTTGTAGAGGAAGTGATGACTTAGTCCACCAAGGCCAAAGTATGTGGCCGATGATGGAAATAGGGACAATCACAATTCCGGTCGCAACCTTGAGTACTATGTTCCAGTTCATATGGTGTCATTATACAACAACAAGCCTGAAAAAACACTTGTACTACAAGTGTTTTTTCAGGCTTGTTGTTTCCACTAAAACACCAAATACGTGTCCTTGAGGAGGGTTATTTTACCGTATTGCAAGCAAGTTGTTGTTTTGCCAACACGATTGTGATGCTTTCCACGGGTTTGTCCCCTCTTGCTCGTACAGGTGTCGTGCGTAAGCCATATTGTCCTCGAATGTAAAGATTTCCAGACCCATTTTTTGTGCAGAAGCTCTGTGATAGTACTCATTTATCTGCATGACACCAACATCTTCTGGGTTTATGCGTCCTCGGTTTATCTTACCTGTTTTTGGGTCAACGTGGGTAAACTGTGATTCACATCGAGCGATTTCAGCCATAACAGGTATGTCTTTGAAATACGCACGAACTTCATCTTCCCTAGAACCTAGGGCGAGCACAATAGGGGCTCCCTCAACCTCTTCTACCTGTTCGTACGCTTCAACGGTGTGAATACGCACGTCAGTACTTAACTCTATTGCAACAGTTGGAAACGTAATCGCCGTTGCCACAGTTGCTACTCCATATGCTATTAGTGTGCCTAAAATAAGCCGTCTCTTAATGGTAAGGACCCCATATATTATGGGACCACCCAAACCCACGCGTAGCTACAGTGCAATAAAAAAACTGCAGCTACACTGCAGGGGGCAAGAAAAAGTATAGCATAAACCTATTGACAGTCAAGCAATTTATGTGTTGTAATAATTACGGAAAGGTTAGCTAAAATAGTTATATTTTGCAACACATTCTAGACTACTTTTGTTGCTGTTTGACAAAAACAAGTGCACCAAATAGTCCACCCAAATCTTCAAGCTGTGCTTTTTTTATTTTTGGTTTTTCAGGATAAATCCAACAAATTTCATTCAAATGCTCCTCCACACGATCGATGGGTATTGCTGGGTCACCTACTATCATTGCTCCGCCCAAAACTACTGAATGAGGAGCCCAATGCACTATCGTGTTGTTGAGAAAAATAGCAAGCCAAAGCGATAAATCTTCCCAAACTTGAGGATCTTTGACCTCGTAGGCTTTCATATTGAATCGGTGTGCAGTTGCGGTTCCTGAGAGGTAGTTTTCAGCTTGTGCACTTACACATTCCGGACAAGCGGATTTATCAAAATCAATAATCTGCTGCCCCGGCTCATAATTATATGCTCCCTGATCAATACAGCCGTTTACAATTCGAGAACCACCGACCCCAGTTGAAACTGTTATGTATGCGACAATAGGGTCGCCTTTTCCCGCACCATAATGTGCTTCTCCTAGTGCGACGATAGCACTATCGTTTTCTATGTACACAGGACATCCAAGTAGTGACCCCATGTCCTGTACAAAAGGTTTGCCGACCCATTCAGGTAAGTTGGGTGAATTGATAAGCATGGTGTGTTCCCTGTCGACAGGACCAGCGATACCTCCTCCTGCTGCCTCAAAAGGCGTATCATCTGAGAGAGATTTCAATGCATCACGTATGGCATGGAGACCTTCCGTGTACTCCTTCGGCGTGTCGAATTTCACATGGTCACCAAAGCTGTGTCCATCTATTGAAACTGCTATGCGTGTCTTAGTGCCACCTATATCAAAATATGCAAACATGTTTCTTGTAATTAATTTGTTATAGGACTTACGCAAACGGATGGAGTACGAGGCGACCAAGCAAAATAGAACGAGTTGTATGAGTAATACTACGAGAGATATTTTGCGCAGGGCAACAAAGTAATGCGCCGTTTGTGTAAGTCCTATGTTAGTAAACGACGAACTTCACTCTTGTACTTCTCAACACTTGGTTGATCAAAAGCGTTCACATCAAAGAGTTGCGCAAGGAAAAGTATAGTAGTCATTTGGAGTGCCATAAACGCACCCAGCTCTCTCTCTGAGATACTTTCAAGTTCTATAGACACAAACGGCAAATCATGTGTGGTATATGCGTTTCGTACACCCTCATACATTGCCCGTGTCACCATCCCGTCTTCTTTGCCCTCAAAGACAGGTAGGACAAAAGGTGAATCTGATGAGAAACGATTTCCAGATTCCCAAGCAGTAGGTGCACTTACAAATGTGGTGTATCGGTCGTTTCTTCCCCCAAAAATAAGCTGGCCTATGGAGTGGAGGTCGGTAGATCCTAGTGCAATCGTTGGTGTAAAACCAACCGCGGTTCCATCGTTCCGCTCCTTCCCTATGGATTCTGCGAGGAGTTGGCTGTACCACTTACCCAGAGTCTCCAGTTCAGGATTCCACATAAAGAGCTCATGGACGCGTGCTCCCTGTAAGTATGCCTCAAATAAAAAAGAAGCAAGTACTGCCGCACCAGATGCCTTTTTTGTGTTTGTTGATGCGGTAAACGCTTCTTGTGCTCCTTTGAGAAAAGCATGTATGTCTAATCCAAGTATGCGGAGCGGGACCAGTCCCACAGCAGTAAAGACAGAATACCGTCCACCCACGTGTGTAGGCATGTCAAATGTAAGCATCCCCTGTTCTTTTGCGCTTTTTATAAGGGGTGAATCAGTACCACTAATAACTATCGTTTGATTGCTTGCGGATTCTTTTCCAAACCGTTCTCTGAACTGTGAGAAAAGAATGTTTGCGTTTGCTAGTGGTTCTGTGGTTGTGCCAGATTTACTAATGACTATCAAAACTATCTCTTCCGCTGATGAACACTTTGCAAGCAGTTCAGTAATAGACTTGAGAACATGAGGCTCCACGGTTGCAAATGCTACAAGTTTTGGAGCCGAAGTTCCCTGAACATGTTCCATATGTCCTCGAAGTGCATCATACAGTGCACAGGTGCCCATGTAGCTTCCGCCGATACCAACAAGAAGTACTGTTTTTGTCTTGCCTGCAAAACGTTCAGTGTTCTTGATAATCTTTTCAAGTACCTCGGTATCAAACGGTGTTCGAAGCAGTGCTTCGGGAAGTGTGTACTCCCTATCATCAAGTGCTTCTTGAAGCTTCTCTGTATACGGAGCAAGCATTCGCATGTGCGAAATAACCATTCCTTCAGAAATACTTGGTGTACTGTGTGTTTGAATCTGCATACCTACTTGTATTATTCAACCTCCATTTTTTCACGAGAAGTAGTGTGGGTTTTGTACGTTTTAATAAACTCGTGGGCTTCTTCCGCAGAATCAACCACATGGAACAAATTCAAATCATCTTGTCCGATGGTTCGGTGTGTTTCAAAAAGAGTAGACCTAATCCACGATATGAGGGGCGTCCAATATTCTTTACCCACGAGTACGATTGGCAGGCGCACTATCTTTCCGGTTTGAATGAGAGTAACTATTTCAAAAAACTCATCAAGAGTCCCAAATCCTCCTGGAAAGTAAATGTACACTTCACTTGCAAACGACAACATTACTTTGCGTATAAAAAAGAATTTAAATGTTTCAGAATCAGAAACATAACTGTTGAGTCTTTGTTCGTGTGGGAGGCTTATGTTAAGACCGACTGAATTTCCTCCTGCCTCGTACGCACCCTTGTTGGCAGCACCCATAATACCACCACCACCTCCGGTTATAATTGCAAAACCATCTTTTGCGAGCAGGTATCCAAGCTTCTGTGATTCTTGATACCACTTGTCATCAGGGAGTGAACGGGCTGAACCAAAAAAAGTAGCCGCGAGACGATACTTTCTCAATACCTCAAAACCAGATACAAACTCTGCCATAATTCGAAAAATTCTCCATGAGGTTAGTGAGATATCTTCGTTCATATTTGTTGAGTATAGCACGAGTTTTATACCCTACCCTACTTTTCTGTGAGTAACATGTACCTGCACAAAAAATACTAGAATTCCCACTAGTGGGAATTCTAGTATTTTTTACTAGGTTAGGACTTACACAAACGGATGGAGTTCTAGGAAAACGAACAAAAGGGAGAGTCCCGCCACGGCGGGATGATCGACATTTTGTGAAGTTTGACAACGAAATACGCCGTTTGTGTAAGTCCTAAAGTGGCTTGCCACTCTCTACCCAGGCAGCAATCCCCCCTTCAAGGTCTAAAACATCAGTAAAACCAAGTGATTCCATAAGCTCAAGGGTTTGTCCGCTTCGGTTTCCTGAACGGCAGTAGACTGAGTATGCTGCGGAGGTGTCCAGTGTAGAAATGGTGTCAGTAAATTCTGTGCTATAAAAATCAATGTTGTGAGCGCCTTCTAAATGTCCAGAAGAAAACTCCTGAGGGGTGCGAACGTCTATGATTATTCTTTGTTGTTCGGCGTTTCTGGTGTCAAAAACCGTAGCGTTTACTGATTCAAGCATACGTGCAGTATTAGTTGGTAATGATTCTTGTGAAGTATGTGCATAATATATTCCCTCTCCTCCGAGGACAACTATGCCAACTAAGAGAATTCCAATTTTCTTGTACATGGTGATTTAACAAAATGTTGGTACTTCGTACTGATCAAATTCGGGCAATAATTTCTTTCCGTAGACCAATCGTGAAAACATCTCCGCATGGGTCAACGCTCCCGTGAGCGCGTTGTGCGGTTCAGGCTCACCTGGGATACCGATGTACGCGCAGACAGCTTCTATGTTGAGCGCACTGTGCCTCTTTGCAATGGGAACTTCTTTCCTATGGAGTATGTAGTGCATATACGCAATCGTGTGCGTGTCTACTGTGCGGTGAGCAAAAGGGTAGTTGTACCCCGCTCTTTCGCAAGCTGCTTGTACGTAGTCACGATCGAATGAGACATTTTGCCCAAGGAAGGTTTGGTCCTCTATGTCGTCTGCCCAAGTCAGAAACTGTGCTATGAGTTGAGCCTCCGTTTGTTTCGTTGGGTCTGTTGCTTCCTCTCTCGTAAAACCACATACCGCGAGGGCCTCATCTTCCATATGTGCTCCTTCCCAAGCTCTACATTCGAGATAGAGTCGGTTGCTTGGGTTGTTATAATCAAGCGCGCCAAGTGAGAGTATTGAGTGTTTTTGGTGGTTGACACCTGTTGCTTCTATGTCGAGTACTATCATATGTTTTTTTCAAAAGTAGTGTACCATCAAATATGCAAAATGAAAAAGGTGACATTTATTACGTCAGAAGAGTTACGCCCGCTTGTAACAAGGGTGTTTGGTGAGGAAGTGCTCCGTATTGCCAAACTGGTCCCTACTGCAGAAGTATCACATGTCGGAGCAACATCCATACCCGGTTCGCTTACGTCCGGAGATTTGGACATTTCAATCAATGTTTCGCAGAAAGAGTTTCCGTTGACTGTGCAGGCGTTGCAAAAGCTTTACCATCAGAATCATCCTGAAATGTGGACTGATGAGTTTGCGCTTTTTCACAAGAAAGACCACCCTCTAATACCCATCAGTATTATTGTGAGTGTGAAAGGTTCTCGGTTTGATGAGCACGTACAACAAAGAGATTTGTTACGTAATAATAGAGAATTGCTTGAAGAATACAACTCTTTAAAAAGATCATTTGAAGGAAAAACTCTCGAAGAATATAGTGCTGCAAAACGAGAAATGTTTGGACCTAACGGGGATAGTGCTTTTTTAAAAAAATATAAATCCTTACTGTAAAAACAAATTTTTGTACTATCTCCAATTAATCAGTTGAAACAATACAACGGGACATGAAGCCAATGTGTTTTAGTGAAATGTAGAAAAGAACACCAACAAGTTAGCTGGTGATGGTGTTACATACGCTGGACGTAGCCTTGAGGCGTAGTTTTGAAAGTGCTTGGGCGAGTACTTCAATATCGTGTCGTGTGCGAGGGGTATGGCCTACACCCTTAAGTTTTTTAAGTGTTGCATGGTTACCTACCTTTTCGCAAAACGTTTTGAGCTCAGAATAGTCTGAAGTTATATCGTTTTCTCCCGCAAACACCGTCGTTGGTATGGGTAAGTTTTTGTCTGTGGGCAACAAGCTGTACTGCTCCATATCCTCAACGAAACTAAAAGGAAGTGAGAATTCTGCGTGGGATATAGGGTGTTCAATGAGTCGTTCACTGGTACTTTTCCAGGTATCAAAGTCTTCTTTGTTGTTACGTAGGTACGTCTCTACGTAACTTTGACCCGAGAGTGTGGGCGCGAGCAGTACTAGCTCATCCACTTCAGCCTGGTGTTCACGCGCATACATTCCCGCGACAAGTCCACCGAGGGAATGTCCGACAAGCACCAAAGGTTCTTGCCACCATGGTTCTGACCCCGCCCACTCTATGACACACTCAAGGTCTTTTCGGTATGAGGTGGTCGTAAACTTTGAAAAGTCTCCGCTACTGTCTCCCAGACTGTTGTATGCATCAAAACGCACAACACAAAAACCGCGAATCTTGAATGCTTCAGCTAGCGTATTCATGACATCTGTCTCCGCGGTCCCGCTTGCGCTGTGGAGGAGGATTGCCGTACCTGCGACAAATTCTGTCGGCTCAGCAAGAACAGAGAGTGTTGTACCTTCAGTATCACGTGGCACAGAAACATACTCACGCCTATGTGTCGTAAGGTTGAAAAAATCCACAAGCCACGTTTCCGCGTGTTTAACCGGTGAAGCTAGTTTAGGGTATCGTGTTCGTACACTGATAAGCGTACGTAGCGCTATCTTTGACTGGAGGGAGAGTACGGATAATCCAAGCACGACAAAGAGGGTCCCGGGAAGGACTGGAATGAACGTACCAAAAAAACCTATGAGAATAGCAAATGACCCAATAATCAATGTCTTCTGTCTCGTTTTTCTATAGAGTGGATGCATGAATGTTTTTTAAAGCCCTTTGCAATTTGTTGCCGGTCGGTACCCTGCTTGTTCCGCCTCCTCTTTCGTAGCGAACCAAACTTTGTTTTCTTCCCGTATTCTCCGTGCACCTCCGCACCACGGTAGATGATACACTGTACCATTTTTACTTCCGACATATTGGCTTGTCTTGTGTGAGGAGGTGAGAGGTGCTGAAATAGCCGATGCTTCTATGGTGGAAACTGTTTCTGATGCACAAAGTGTTACGGGTACGGATACAGGTTTTGTGGCTGAAAGCCTACCTAACCCAAAAGAGATACCCCCCAGAAGCAGGAGAACGAGTATAATAGAATATTCTCTGGTCTTGCGCGACATCTGTAACTCTGGTATGTTATTCACCACGGTAGAGGTAGTATAGCAAAGTAGTACGAAATACTTGATACCCTTTCTCCTCTATAACAAGGTAAAAGAAAATAAAAACATATGGCACATAGAAAAGCTGGAGGAACAGCAAAAAACCTACGAGACTCAAATCCAAAATACTTGGGCACCAAGCTATACGCTGGAGAAAAAGCGAAACCCGGCTCTGTTATTGTTCGTCAACGTGGTAGCAAGATACTTGCAGGGAAAAATACAGGTACGGGTAAAGATTACACACTGTTTGCACTTAAAGAAGGGACAGTAGCTTTCCGCGATATTCGCAAAACCAAATTTGACGGAACGACACATCGAAAAAAGGTTGTTGATGTCCTCTAATATATAAACGCAGTAAACAAAAAAACGCCTAAGGCGTTTTTTTTATTTCTAACTTTTGATTGCACTACTCTCTTACAACTTGGATGGTGATAGTAGCCTTATTATCCCCGTGCTCAACAGTAACCTCATGGTCTCCCGTCTTGTCTATTGGGGATTCTAGAAATATTGCAGTTTCTGGGAGGGTGATAGCATGATCGCTTAGTAGCGCACTCGCAATATCACCGCTATTTATTTTTTTGTATAGATTACCCTGCTCATCAGATTTGACAGTAATAGTCAATGTAGTTCCTTCAAGGTTTTTGAATTTAAGTGCAAGCTCTTCATTCCGAATCCTCTCTTCCTCTTGATTTTTTTCACGCTTTTTTTCAAGGAGAAGAATTTTTGCAGGAGTTGCTGGTTCAGCTAGTTTTTGTGGATACAGGAAATTATTAGCGTATCCACTGGAAACATCTACAACTTCATATCGTCGTCCAACTCGTGCTACATCTTTTGTAAGTATTACTTGCATATGTGATTTATTATTCTGTAGGACTTACACAAACGGCACACCACAAGAGTACTTCATTTTTCTAATTCGCAAAGCTCATAAGAAAAATTGGTCGCATTTCATCGTTGCCCGTCACAAAATTTCTCTCGTAGTATTGTTCATACAACTCGTTCAATTTTGTTCGGGCGCCTTGAACTGTTCCCGTTTTTGTAAGTCCTATTCTATTCTGTATTGTAGTAAAAATCATTCTGAAATGAAATTCTACTACGGGGCATAGTACCCTATTTCTTCTTATTCATCAACCCTGTAGTGAAAATTGACGATGCGCTTAGCGCGTCGAGCCCTAAGCGTAGGGCTCGACTTCGTCAATTTTCACTACGGGGCAGGCCCCTGTTTAGTATTTACTAGAGCTTTTGGTTCCTGTAAGGGATCGAAAGCTCGGCCCCCTGTTTAGTACTCAGTCTCAAATGGAATGGAGGCGTTACTCTGTCGATTCCTCCTCAACAACTTGCTCTGGAATCGCTCCGGTATTGAGGAACTCCAGTGCAGCGTCAAGTTGTGGGTCTCGCTCTGCTTCTAAATCGTCTGCAGTAATCTCCACTTCGTAGTCTGGTATAAGTCCGTTGTTTGAGATGGAGATACCGTTTGGGGTGAGCCAACGTGCAATAGTGATTTTAAGTGAGGTATCCTCTGTTACATCCACGAGCTCTTGTACTGAACCCTTTCCAAAAGTTTTTTTTCCGATAAGCACCCCAACGTTATGTTCTCGGAGTGCACCAGCAAGTATTTCCGAGGCGCTTGCAGAACCACCGTCTACGAGTATGGCTATCTTCCAATCGTCTTCAATAATGTCGTATCCTTTGGAGCGATGAACCATTTTTTCCTTGTCACTGCCAAAGTCCTCTATTACCACGGTCTCACCGATAGGAAGAAACCAGCTTGCGATTTCTACTGCAGCCTCAAGGTACCCTCCAGGGTTGCCACGAAGATCAAGAATTAATTTGTCTGATTCGGATTCGACAAATGCACGGAGTGCTTTACGCATTTCATCTACCGCAGTGCCACCAAAGTTGTAAAGTGAAATAACATAGACCCCATCGTCACGCAGTTCATAATCAAGTGTTGGGACCTCAATAATGTCTCGAATAATGGGTATTGTGAGAAATTCTTGTTCACCTTCGCGAGCAATAGTGAGTACTACCTCAGTACCGACGTCGCCTCTGATAAGATTGATAGCCTCATCCGTTGTCATTGCTTGCGTTCCCTGTCCATCGATCTCGATAATGAAGTCCCCAGAGAGTATACCTGCTGTGTCCCCAGGGGTTCCTTTAAGAGGAGCTATGACGGTAAGAATGTCATTACGAAAACCGATTTCGATACCAACACCGCCAAACGCACCTCGGATATCTTCCTCAAAACTTTGTGATTGAAGTGGGGGGAGAAAAACGGTATAAGGGTCGTCGTACGAACGAGCAAGACCTTCTATAATTCCCCAAACATGGTCCTGTGAAGTAGTTGTTTTAGTAGTCGTTGCAGGAACAAACCTTTCTTCGAGGATACTCCATGCTTTCCAGACCGAAGCAAGATCTATTGTATCTGGCGCTCCTTCAAGATTTGTGAACGATAAAACTGTGTTGTCAGCACCTCGACCACCGAAAAGAAACCCTATTCCAAACGAGAGTATGAGGGCAGTTACGACAAGTATATTTTTTTGTAGAGTATTCATCGGTATATCGTACCAATAGAATGCATATCTGAGAAGTGTACAAATTGGCTATCCCCTACTACACTACAAAATGAAGCAAAGAAAATGTTAGATTTGCTATACTGTAGGCATGCTCACGAGACAAACACATGATGAAATTACGTGGATAGACTTGGTATCTCCGACACATGATGAAATTCGTGTTTTGATGGAAGAGTTTTCCTTGGACCCGTTACTAGCTGATGAGCTTCTGACTCCGTCTCTTCGAAACAGAGTTGATGCGCGTGATGACTATTTCTATGTGGTGTTGCACTTCCCCACCTTTAAACATCTCCACATGGTTTCTTCGACATCCCTTGAGCTTGATTTTATTGTTGGAAAAAATTGGATTATCACCACACGGTATGTTGAAATAGATCCGCTCCATCAGTTTTCAAGAATTTTTGAAATGGAAACTATGCTTGATCGGAGGAATATGGGTAAGCATACTGGGTACGTGTTTTACTACATGCTGAGTGAATTGTATAAAATGCTTTTTGATGAATTGACGAATATAGGTATGAGGCTTGATGCTGCAGAAGATAGAATATTTGAGGGGTATGAAAAAGAAATGGTTCTAGAACTTTCTAACATTAGCCGTGACCTCCTAAATTACTCACAAGCACTTGATAATCACGACACCATGCTGCAGTCCTTGGAAACTCCAGGAGTAGCTTTGTTTGGGTATGAGTACGCGCGAAATATTCGAAGTATCACGGGTGAATACGCTCGACTCGCAAGTGCTATCAAGAGTAATCGAGAGTCTTTGGCAGAACTTAGAGAAACAAATAATTCTCTACTAGGCACAAAACAGAATGAAATCATGAAGATTTTTACGATTATGGCTTTTGTCACATTCCCCCTCTCACTATTTGCTGCAATTTTTGGAATGAATACAACTGTTACTCCTATCATAGGGCATAAATGGGACTTCTGGATTATTATCGGAATCATGGTTGCAGGTGCGTTTACATTCTTTTCCTACTTTAAGTATAAAAAATGGATTTAATGGTGCTAGCCCGCACACTTTAAATTTTAGCTAAAATTTAAAGTGTGCGGGCTTTCTTTTTTAAGTAACTCTTCTATACTATCTTGCATGTTCCCAATATTTTTCTCAGGCTCCACTGACCCAGCAGAAGGTGCGAAACCACCACTCATGCTTTTTAATACACTCACACGAAAGAAAGAGCGTTTTTCACCTGTGCGCGATGACTATGTCCGCATGTACAATTGCGGACCTACGGTCTACAGTTACATCCATATTGGTAATCTCCGCGCATTTGTGTTTGCTGATATTCTTCGCAGAACTTTCTTGCTCAATTCGTACAAAGTGATGCAGGTTATGAATATTACCGATGTTGGACACCTTGTATCGGACGGGGACGATGGAGATGATAAAATGACACTCGCTTTGAAACGGGAGGGAAAAGCTCTGACACTTGAGTCAATGTATGAACTTGCTACGTTTTACAAAGATAGTTTTATTGAAGACCTTGATGCACTTAACATTAAACGTCCTACAGTGTTACCCCGTGCGAGTGAACATATCGCGGGGGATATTGCCATGGTTGAAACATTGATAGAAAAACAGTATGCGTACAGGACAAGTGATGGGGTGTATTTTGATACCGCTCGGTTTTCTGAGTACGGTAAACTAGGAGGTATTGATACGGGGGGACAGAGGTCGGGAGCGCGAGTGGAAGTCAATCATGAAAAACGTAACCCGATTGACTTTGCGCTCTGGAAAAGAGATGAAAACCTTGGTTGGGAAAGTCCATGGGGACGAGGCTTCCCTGGCTGGCATCTTGAATGCTCCGCCATGGCACTTGAATACTTAGGGAAAGAAATTGATGTGCATACGGGAGGTATAGACCTCATTGGGACACACCACAACAATGAAATAGCGCAGAGTGAATGCGCCACAGGCAAGCGTTTTGCACGGTATTGGATGCATAACGAGTTTATCAATATCGAAGGGACCAAAATAAGTAAGTCGCTGAAAAACACCATCAGCCTTAAGCAGCTCATAGAACATGGATACAACCCGCTAGCCTATAGGTATTGGCTTTTGACAGGACACTACCGAACAAAAATGAATTTCAGTTTTACCGCACTTGATGGTTCTGCTACTGCACTCACTCGTTTGCACCGATTCTTTGTTGAGAAACTCCGTGGAGCTAAGGGTGGTGTTGTTGATGCACAGTATGGACTTCAGTTGCTTGAAGCTTTGAACGATGACCTAGACACCCCAAAAGCTCTTTCCTTGATATGGAAAATTGTGAAAGATACTACGTTGAATTTGAAAGACAAGCGAGTAACACTTTTACATTTTGATAAAGCTCTCGGTTTAGGACTTATTACATTAGCAAAGAATGAGAAGGTGTCCGTACAGCTCAGTGTCAAGACTGTATCGGTCGACTCGCTCCCTGAAGATATACAAGAAATTATTGAGGAGCGGGAAAAGGCACGTGAAGAAAAAGACTGGTCACTTGCAGACGAGTTACGCGAAAAAATAGCATCGAGGGGGTATGCGATTGAAGATTCCTCTGAGGGACCTATAGTGACTCCGCACTGATAGGACCTACGGAAACGGCGCATTTCGTTGTCAAACTTCACAAAACATCATTCACTGTACGGCGTGTACAGCTCACTCTATTTTGCTCGTTTTCCTAGAACTGCATCCGTTTGCGTAGGTCCTCAATTTATATATCTATGTGTGGGCGATATCTAAGCGCTTTGCAATAAGCGCAGTAAGTGGTGGTTCAATAACGAGTGTGTAGAGTATTACCCAAACACCGAGTGCGTAAATAAGCTCAGTGTCTGTAAAGCCAGACGCAACAACGTACAAGAGTAGTATGGCGGGTATAGTTCCCGTTTCTCGCATAAAAGAAAGAGACAATGCTTCACGCCAGTGGAGTAGTGATTTTTTTGAAATCATCCAAGGTGAGAGAGAAATGTACACCACAAGAGGTCGGACAATGAACATAAAAATAAGTGCGGCGAGTGCCCCTACAACAATTGTACTCATAAGTATGGGTAGTGGTGTAAGTACTCCAAGAAGAATAAAAACGACCGGTTTTATATATGTGTCAATCGTGTACTCAAAATACGTATGCACTTCTTTTGTGTTTGGATTTGATTCAAACAGAAGTCCTGCCACAAAGGCTGCTACAAACCCTGCTCCACCAAAGAGTGATCCTAATGCAAAACAGAACAAGGGAACCACAAAGAAAAGTGCATGGTCAGACCAGTGTTTTTTCCCAACAGACTCCCCCCAGGTTTTGAGTATCCATGCTCCAAGGAAACCAACAAGTATCCCCCATATAATTTCAAGTCCTATGCTATTCAAAGTGGCTCTTGAAAGAAGTGGAGAGAAGGCATCACTAACCGAAAGTACAGACACGGTTCCTGTACCAAGTGCTGCAATTAAAAAGAAACGGGTCAGGATTATTCCAACAACATCATTAATCGCGCTTTCACCTACGGCAATATCACGGAGAAACGGTTTTCTAAAGTGAAGATGGTCAAGCACAGGGATGATGGTAGTTGGGTCAATCGAAGACAGTACCGCGGCAAGTACCAAAAGCGAAATTGCAGGAACCGTAAATCCGTAAAGGGCGGTCAGGGTTGAGAGAATGAGTGCAAAAAAGAGAACGGTCAAAATTGTTCCTATGAGCGAGAGTGCAGCTATGGGTGCAAAGTATTTTTTAAAATGTTTGACGGGCATATGTATCCCCCCAGCAAACAACACAAATGTTGCGAGGAGTTCGATGACGACAAGGAATGCGCTCCTATCATACGTAAGTGCGACGAGAGGCACTTGGAGTGCTATGCCTAAAAGTAAGGCCCACACATATAGAGGAATATCTGTTTTTGGTGCAATACGGTGTATGCCATACCCTGCACATACGAGCAAGGTCAGCGAAAGAAAGAAGCCACTTGCACTTGATGAAAAAGTGGTCCCTATTGAGGGAATCATCTGTAAGAGCAAAGAGGTGCCAAACGCTATACCTAGAAAAATAAGATAAGGGCGAAATACTGTACGTGATGTCATGCTTAATGTATTTATTTACTAATAATAGGTAAAATATTTTTACTTTTGTACAGAAAACTTTGCGCCGTAGCGTACACGGATGCTCTGCTCTACTTCCGCCAATGGTTTTCCATAGGTGAGAGAAGAGAGTTGTTTAATAGTTTGGCCTTTTTCAGCGCTGCCTTTTTTGGGTGCTAAAGTCCTGATAGAGAACGGTTTCTGTGGTGTTCCATGAGCTAGTAATCGGAGATATGCGTGACGGTTTTCAATATTCATAATATCCTGCGCCTCAAAAACTGGACGCATTTGTGACTCTAGAAATTCCGCATCGTCGGTTCCAGTGCGGAAAATTGCCATAGAGCCCACATTACCAAACACAGAGTTGCGTATTGACTCGTCGAGCTGTGCTATGTACTGGTGTGCTATGGTTAGTGAGAGTTTATACTTGCGTGCCTCAGAAAGAATTGCTGAGATTGAGTTTGTGGTGATGTTTTGGAACTCGTCAATATATAAGTAAAACGGGGGTAAATCACTTGCGAGTGCATCCACTCGCGAGAGTGCTGCCATAAGTATTTTTCCAACCAAAACCATTCCGAGTAAGTTGGCGTTAATATCGCCGAGTCTTCCTTTACTGAGGTTTACTAAAAGGATTTTTTTTGAGTCCATCACTTCCCGTAGCCTAAAGCTACTTTGCTGTTGAGCAATGATGGGTCGCATGATGTCGTTTGCGGTAAAGATGTCAAATTTGTTCGTGATGTACGGGACAATATTTTGCAATGATGCTTCCCCTTGCGCCTTGGTAGCAATTTCATTCCAAAATTGATTTACAACCGGGTTTCTGCTTCGAGATAGCTTTACTTCTCGATAGGTTGGATCCACAAGTACACGAGAAATGTCGAGTAGAGTGCTTCCAGTACTCGGGTCTTCAAGTACGAGTGCAGTAGCGTTTCTAAAGTATTGCTCAAAGGCCGGTCCCATACTTTCAGGGGTCTCTGAGTATAATTTATGGAATATCGAAAAGAGTTCGTTGATTACAAAGGTCTTTTGTTCTGGGAAGCGACTGTCATACTCAAGCATGTTGAGTCCCATGACGCGCTCGGTGTTTGAAGGGTCAAAGTAAATTACATCTTTAATTCGTTCGTCAGGTATATTTGATAGTATATCTTCAATGTCTGAGCCGTGCGGATCAATATAGCAAATACCAGAACCGTTTTCGATATCTTGCTGGATCATATTTTTCATAAAAGCCGTTTTGCCTGTTCCGGTTTGTCCAATGATATATAAGTGGCGGAGACGATCTTCTGCTCCAAGGTATGCTTTTGTTTCTATTCCACGAAAATCGTTTATACCAAGCAGTGTTCCTTCCCGGGGCAGTCCAATAGGTGCAGGAGCTTCTGCTGCTCGTGCACGGTGCAATTGTGGAGTCGAAGAGCTTACTGCATGTGTCGGGAAATGCATGATGGTAGTAAGTTCACGAACTGACATAGGCAAAACTTGTTTTGAGGAGTATTCGCGAAAAGTAAACTGTTTTGCAAGACCAAATAATGCTTTCTTGGTGACCCGCTCAAAGCGCAGGCGGTTGCCGTTTGTGTTGTAGAGTTGGTTAAAAGAGCTCTCAATGTCTGTGAGAATGGTATGAGCCCGTTCAGGAGTTTTAGCACTTGCTACGAGACGAATGTTTATTGAAGGGATGGGTGTTTCAAGTTTACGTTGGACTTGTTCAATAGATTTTTCATCAATAAATTCTTTCTGAGGGATGTCAGGATTTGGTTTCTTTTCTGTATACAAGAGGTTGCACATCGTTTTGAATACTTCACCCTTAATACCAAGTGGAGTATCAAGAAGTGCTTTAGAAAGTGTGCTTCCCTTCTCAAGTTTACTAAGTACTTTGTGATACCTCTTCTCATACATCCTTCCAATTGGATTGATGATGAACTGTATAGCCGCGCCTTCACCAACTGCCTCGATTTTAGTAAGTGCGTTTATGAGAACCGAGAGAGGGTCGTGTTCAAAATCACGGTAGTCCTTAAGGGGTAAAATTGCGTCATTGGCATACGTGGCATAAGAAATTTCTGATGCACCCCCGTAAAGAAAAACATTGTAGTCAGCAGGAACGTGGTGTGCTCGTGCTTTTGGAAAAATAGAAAGTAGTTGTTTTTCAAAAAGATCTTCTTTGTCACTCGGTACTGCCATATAGAAAGCAATGTCTTCTCTTTCTCCTGAAACTGCTATCTCTAAGGTAAAGTATCGGTCACCTCTATTCTTGAGCTCGCTATCAATGGAAAACATGCCGAGATAAAATTGTTCCATTTTAGACACCACGTCTTTAAGGGGTTTGGTAGACTCTTCTTTTGTTGGGTCAGGCAAAGTGATCTCAAAAAGTGTCATATGAAGGACGTTCCACATAGGGGCATTTTCTTTGAGATCAAAAATTTGATTTCCCCGCGCGACGTACTGTACAAGCAGACGATGGAAATCGTCTTCAATGTGTGGACTCATAAGCCGTTCCGCAACAAGAAGTGAATTGCGCAGTCCTTTTTCTTGGAGAATACCAAAAAGTTCTTCCATGGCGTCGTCATCCTTATCATGAGGAAGGTTGAGTGATTCTACGACGGAGCTTATCTCACTTTCTGAAAGTTGATGTGACTCGTGAAGTATTTCATGTACGGGTGTCTCTTTTATTTTTTGGATTTCTTCGTATACGATTGAGTGTTTTTCAGGTTCGAAACCGCGCTCACGAAGCTGACGTTCTTTTTCAGCGACTTGGGCTCGTAAATATTGGAGTTCCTCACTTGGTGAGCTAAAACGCGTGTCACCATGTCCTCTGGATACTTCAAAAGGTTCTGCCATACAGGGTAGTATACCAAGTATTCTCTTGGCAGATGAACATTTTTACTCAATATGGTGGATAGTGTGAGGGGAGAAAGACAGCTATTGCTTCTTTGACATCATACTGCGTTTATAGGTATCGAGATGAGAAAGTGCGATACCTGTACCACGAGCTACGCAAAGTGGTGCGTGGTCTGCGAGCACCGCCTTTACGCCTGCTCGACGGAAGATAAGCTCGGGAAGATTGCGAAGTTGACTAGTTCCACCAGTCATAATAATTCCTCGATCAAGGATGTCTGCTGCAAGTTCAGGTGGTGTTTCCTGAAGAACCACTTTTATAGCCCCCACCATTTCATTAAGTTCTTTGCGTATCGCTTTCACCACTTCGTTGGTTCTAAGTTCAGTAACCTGAGGCAGTCCTGAAATGATGTCGCGACCTTTTACTTGCATAGTAAGTTCTTCTTCAACAGGAAGTGCTGAACCGATAATTATTTTAATATCTTCAGCAGTCTTCTCACCTATTGCTATATTGTGTTGCTTCTTTACATAATCTTGAATAGCAGCGTCAAGCCTGTTGCCTGCACACTTAACAGAGGTTGAAGCGACAATGCCACCAAGCGAAATAACCGCGACATCAATAGTGCCCCCTCCAATATCAGCAACAATGTGTCCTCGAGGTTCTTGAATAGGTATACCTGCACCTATTGCAGCAAGGACTGGTTCCTTAACCACATAGGCGTTTTTTGCCCCTGCTTTTACGGCAGCTTCAACGACTGCTCTTCGTTCTGTGGAGGTAACCCCTGCTGGTACAGAAATAATGACATCGGGTTTGAAAAAATTAAAACGACCAAGTGCTTTTTTTATGTAGTACGAAAGCATAATCTCCGTAACACGGTAATTGGCGATAACACCGTCTTTCATCGGTCGGTACGCTACAATAGTGTCTGGGGTTTTTCCGATCATTACTTTTGCTTCTGCCCCAACAGCGAGTATTTTACGGTCTTGAAGTGACACTGCCACCACAGAAGGTTCGTTAAGGACTACGCCTTTTTCGGGTACGTACACTAGTGTTGTTGTGGTACCAAGGTCGATGCCAAGTTTTGGTGAAAAGAAAGACATGTTAGTTAAGCATATAGCAAATTACAGTTTAATCTAGCCCTGTAGTAGAAATTGACGGTGCGTTTTGCCTTATACTAGAGCAGTACGGGATCTTGCACGGCATTATGCAATAGGGTTCGACTTCGTCAATTTTCACTACGGGGCTAGCCCCTACATCAGGTAAGGTGCAGGGGCTGACTTTCCGCGAGTATACCCATCCTTAGAAAGTAACTTTAATAAGATACACCACGAGGGCTATTGATAGAAATGCAAGTATAAAGGCAAAAATGGCTCGTTTTTTTATGATAGGATCATTCATATCTACCAGTGTACCGTGAGTGAAGTTTTACAACAATATCTTGACATGTGTATAGCTCGGTGTGCTAGCACAAATTTTTGAGCAAAAATACACACAAAGGCTACTTCAAGTGATACAATAAATATATGATTACAGATTCAGAACAGATTCACTTTGAAATCCATGGAGGTAAGAAACTGCATGGAGAAGTGGAGGTGGGTGGTTCAAAAAATGGTGCTGTCGTTTTGCTTTCAGCGGCGATGCTGAACTCTGCTCCAACGACACTCCATAATGTTCCAAAGATAGAAGAAGTGTACCGCTTACTTGAAGTACTTGAATCCATAGGCATGGAGGCCGTGTGGGAAAAAAATAGTCTGACACTTATTCCTCCAGTTGCATACGACCTCAAAGCTCTCAACATTGAGTCTGCAAAACGAACGCGTTCTATACTCATGTTTATTGGTCCACTGTTGCATTCATTGGAGAGTTTTTCGCTTCCACATTCTGGAGGTTGTAAACTGGGAAGTCGCACAGTACGTCCACACTTCTTTGCTCTTGAAAAACTTGGTGTCAAAATTCAAACTAAGGATTCATCGTGGGTTATTTCAAAGGGAAAGCTTTCTCCTGCTGAAATCATCATGTATGAATCAAGTGATACGGCTACAGAAAATGTCATCATGGCTGCTTCACGTATACCAGGGGCGACGACGATTAAGTATGCCTCTGCAAACTATCAGGTACAGGAACTTTGTTTTTTCCTTGAGCAGTGTGGTGTAAAAATTGACGGTATTGGCACAACGACACTAGTGGTTCATGGAAAAAAGAGTATCAATATGGCTGTTACGTATTCCCTTTCAGAGGACCCTATCGTTGCAATGTTGTATCTCTCTGTTGCGATTGTTACTCGTTCAAGTATTACGATTACGCGTGCACCTATTGAGTTCCTAGAGAAAGAGCTACTCACTTTGGAAAATATGGGATTTAAATATGAAGTGTTGAAACGGTATGTTTCAAAAAACAAGCGCACGAAGTTGGTTGATATTAAAACTCGCCCGTCGGTACTCAAGGCCCCGGAGGATAAAATTCATGCATGTCCCTACCCTGGTTTAAATATGGACAATCTGCCTTTCTTTGCAGTTATTGCAACACAAGCGCGTGGTACGACTCTTATTCATGATTGGATGTACGAAAAGCGGGCATTGTATCTGACTGAACTCGATAAGCTTGGTGGAGAAACAATTCTTGCAGATCCTCACCGCATATATGTTGAAGGACCAACAGTGCTTCGTCCTGCAGAAATTGTTGCACCTCCTGCACTTCGCCCCGCAGTAGTTCTCCTTGTTGCGATGCTTGCAGCAAACGGACGTTCAGTATTGCGTAACGTTTACCCAATAAATCGTGGGTATGATGATATCATTGGTCACTTGCGTGGACTTGGAGTAGAAATTTCCGTGCTCTAAACCTGGAAAAGTCTTTTCTAGGGTAACTTGCTATGACTTGGATAGGCTGATGCAGGTACCGTCTGCGTCGGTCCTATTAAAAACATGCTACTATATCCGCATGTATATTGTGGCTGTAATTCCAATTTCCAGAGGGAGTAGTATCGACGAGCTTTCCTATTTTAGTGCACTTGAGTATCCTGCAGGATCGTTTGTGTCGGTGCCCATACGTGGGAAAGAACGAACTGCATTGGTGCTATCGTCAGAAAAAGTTCATAACGTGAAAGCCGCCTTACGCACCAATGGGTATGTACTCCGTAAAATACCGAGACAAAAAAGCAGACAGCTTGTTACTCCCGAATATATACGTGCAATACAGAAAGCAGCGCGGTACCATGCAGCGACCGTTGGCGCAGTTCTTTTTGCGACACTCCCTAAAGCACTCCTTGAACAACCTGGTATAGCCAAAGAGCAGTTGGAGATTCCTAAACCGCGACTGCGGGGTTTTATTGTTCCTCGAATGTATCAAGGATTAGCGCAAAATCGAATTGAGTTTTTCCGTACTGCCATTCGTGAAGCGTTTGCGGCTGGCGGGTCGGTCTTTATTACCGTTCCTACGGTTGCAGATGCGGAACGAGTGTACCAAGAGCTTGTGGGAGGAATAGAACAATATTCTTTTTTACTGCATAGTACGTTAAAAAAAACAGCACAAAAAGAAACTATTTCAAAGATACTCAACAGTGAGCATCCTGTATTGATTGTTGCTCCTCCCTCCTTTCTTTCTTTACCTCGACATGATCTTACGACAATTATTGTTGAGCGTGAGGGGTCCTCTCTGTATCGTTCTCGTACCAGACCATTTCTTGATGCTCGCATACTTGCCCATGAACTGGCCACGGAGCTTGGAGGACAACTATTTCTTGCTGATTTACCTTTGCGCATCGAGAGTATTCATCGCAGGGAGTTGGGAGAATACGAAGAAATAGTCACAGGGCACCACAGGATGCATTTTGGAACACGTGCAGAAATTATAAACTTACAAGGGTCAACAACCTCACCAAAAAAACAGTTTCGGGTGATACATCATGATTTGCTGACTCGGATTAAAGAAACAAGTGCACAAGGTAGTCGTTCATTTTTGTATGTTGCGAGACGTGGACTTTCACCAGTAACGCTCTGTCGAGATTGTGGTACGGTCGTAGTGTGCAATGAGTGTGGTGTATCAGTGGTGCTTCATAAAGGTAATGAGGAAAATTACTTTCTATGCCACTCTTGCGGTGCATTACGCCATGCACGGGAACGCTGTAGTCACTGTGCGAGTTGGCGACTTGAGGCGTTTGGTATAGGTACCGAGTTGGTTGAAAAAGAGTTAAAGGAAATAGTGCCTGAAAAACCCTTATTTGTACTTTCGAGTGATACGTCAAAAACTCATGCAAATGCGGAAAAAATTGTTCAAGATTTTTATGCGACCCCCCAAGCGATTCTTGTTGGTACAGAAATGGCACTTCCTTATCTTAAAAAACACGTGCCTTTGGTTGGTGTCGTGTCCCTTGACTCTTTGCTCTCACTTGCAAGTTGGAACATATATGAACGTATCGCCTCGACACTTACACGTCTTCGAGAAATAGCTGGAGAGGAATTACTGGTTCAAACAAGAAAGCCAGAAGCGGAAATTCTTCAAACAGTCATTTCTGGTAATTTTTCTCGTTTTTATAGAAGTGAGCTTAAGGCAAGGAAAGAACTTGGTTATCCACCGTACACCGTACTTATAAAAGTCTCTCTTACTGGGAGAGAGGAAGATATAAAGGAAAAGATGGAAGAGGCGGTCATCCTACTCAAACCTTACGAGTTGGTCACCGTGACCGTAGATCCAGATAGCATTCTATAGGTTTTCAAAATGCACTACTTTGTGTATAGTCCTACTATGAGTAAGATTGTTCAAATAGGAGATACGGTGTTACGGCAAGTAGCGGAAGAAATACCTGTTTCCGATATCACTGGTACAAAAATTCAACGCATACTTAAAGATATGAAAGATACGCTAGATGCTGAACCTGATGGTGCGGCACTTGCTGCACCTCAAATTGGTCTTCCACTCAGAATTTTCATTCTCTCGACGAAGGTGTTTGGTCCGGAGAGTGCACACGCTATAGTTGGTAGAGACTCCCATTATGTATTCATAAATCCGGTGATTGTTAAGAAGTCGGGGAAGAAGACACTTATGGACGAAGGGTGTCTTTCTGTTCGTGGAAAGTATGGGAACATTAAACGATCAACGCACGCAACTATAGAAGCGTACGATGAGCGAGGGGTTAAATTTAGGAGAGGTTCTGGAGGGTTGCTTGCACAAGCGTTCCAGCACGAGTGTGATCATCTTGAGGGCAAGCTTTTTATAGACAGAGCGCTCGACATGTGGCATGTAAAACAATCAGACCAAACGGACGACTAATTAGCATGCAATTATGAAAGTATCAGATATAAACATAGCCTTTTTTGGTACACCCGAACTCGCGGTGTATGTTCTTGAGGAACTTAAGGAAGCCGGTATTGTCCCTACCCTCGTGGTGACTATGGAAGACAAGCCTGCTGGACGGAAGCTTGCACTCACGCCTCCGCCCGTGAAGGTATGGGCATTGGAACACGACATTGAGGTACTCCAGCCAACCTCACTCAAATCTGAAGATGAGATAGAGCTGTTAGCCAATACTGAATGGGATTTGTTTGTTGTGGCGGCTTACAATGCTATGTTGCCTCAAGCGCTTCTTGATCTCCCGCATTTCGGTGTGTTGAACGTACACCCTTCTCTGCTGCCAAAACTTCGTGGTCCTTCACCTGTGCGAAGTGCAATACGAAATGACGTCGAAGCATGTGTGGGTGTAAGTATTATCTCACTTGATGAAAAGATGGATCATGGGCCACTTGTTGCACAAGCGACTGTTGAGCTTCCTCAGTGGCCCGAGCGGGGTACGGTGCTCGATGAAATACTATTTCGTGAAGGAGGACGCTTACTTACTGAGGTCATCCCTGCATGGATACATGGAGAAATAACCCCTGAAGAACAAAATCACACAGAAGCAACCTATACTGAAAAGTTTTCAAAAAAAGATGGAGAAATTTTACTTGAGGATGATGGGTATACCAATTATCTCAAATTTTGTGCTCACGATGGATGGCCAGGGACTTTTTTCTTTGCAAACTGTCATGGAAAACAAGTACGGGTAAAGGTTACGGATGCCGAATATAGCGAGGACATGGACACTTTCAATATCCTCAAAGTAATTCCTGAAGGGAAAAAAGAAATGGAATACGAAGTGTGGCAAAAAAGCTGCATGTTTTGATTCTAATAATTGAAATAGCCACCCGATGGGTGGCTATTTGAGTAGATAAAGAACGTTCAGAGTTCCTCGAATTGTCGTAACAGGTCTTCGGCCTTCCCGACACGATTCAACTGATTTTGCCAAAACTGGAGCTCTTTCTCAATTGATGCAATTTTTTCTTCTATGAAAGGTTTTCTTTCACGAAGAAAGATAGCCTTCTCTATCGGATCCGAAGGCTCTTCTGTTCTATCTGCATCCATCCTAACTTGGAGTTTTTCTCCTGCCTTGTACCATCCGACTTTCGATTTCCCTGGTTGCACTATAGGCTCCAACCAATTGCCTTTGATTAGGTTTCGAACATGTACTTTAAGACCGGTTTCCTTTAGTAACTTCCCAACCGCATGTGCGCCGACAAGTTTTTGAGGATTTTTTTCAGCGTGGGATTTAAACCCGCATGCAAATTTGTCGTAACCGTCCACAATGACCTCCGTTAAAAGTAGAAATTTTTCAAGCTCATTTATATCCTGTGTAATAATTCCTGGATTTACTCCATTAAAGTCAGAATGCTGAATATCTGCTTGAATTTTTTTCCTCACAATCAAACTTTTGCATTCTAAAAGAACGCTTTTGATTATGCTGATTTCGCATGCGCGCGGGTAGATGTTAAATTTTCCCTGCATTTTGTACCTATCTGCATGCTTAACATACTTGGTAAAAATCACAAGATCACCTTGTACGCCGACAATTTTACTCTTTCTTTCAATAAAACTTATTCTTTCTGTTTCAGCACACTCTCTTGTTTGAGGATTATGGTTCGAGTCCCGCCAACCATAGACGGTAATGGTACCGCCTGCAGTAAGGACTTGCCTAATCAACTGTATTAAGTACTCCTTTTGCCTTTGAAGCATTTCTACCCTCCTTAATAACCCTTGTGGTTATTACATTATATTTTGGCATACTTGTATTAATTTTGAATGAAGTATGCTTGCATTTTGAAATGGATACTATATAGTACCACCCAGTTCCACCGCTTCGGGAAGAAATATTGAGTGCATGCCTGTACTTTGAAACAAACATGAATCAGCAGGGTCGCCCCCCTCCCTGCTGCTATGTTCATTTTTGTTTTGGCTTGTGGTCCGTCCATGCCACAAGTGACCGCTTCCTTCCCGAGGCGGTTTTTTTATTATCTAAAAATCCTGATACTTTTTAATCGAAAGGTGTCTTAGTGAATCTAAGTTAAATAAAACTCAAGAGGTTGCAAAGAGTTGAGAGGACCTTAATTTTCCTGAATCATTTTTTTAACCTCACTTGCACCTTTGCGTACCGCCTTGATACTTTTTTCTTTATCAGCTCTCAGTGAGCGAAGAATGTCATCTTTTACTTTATCTATAGCTTTTTCAAAAGTCGGCTCATCTTTGGTTACGCGGTACAGTTTGCCGTCCGTTTCAAGATTTACTTCCGCAGTACATATTTTTCCTGTTAGATGTTTGGTAGAACGTTTAAACTCCACAGCGCAAATAGCCGCATCCGCTTCTTGTGGACTCAATAATTTTTCAAAAGCGTCTACTTTTGTTTGCGCATAGGCGCGAAGCGTATCATTTGATTCTGTGTCAGTAAATTTGTAGTTAGTTTTCATGGTGAGTATGGTTAGTGAATAAATATGTTTTTGATGGTGACGTACCACCCTTAACTAAGCGAAACTCTTTTGGGTTACCATGCAACGTTTGTGCCAGAATTTCTCGCACGCGTTTGTTTGCTGCTCCTCGTTCTGGCTTCTCTTTTACAGTTATGTAGTACGTATTCTTTTTCTTCTCTATGTTTTCAGAGCGCCCCTTGGTAGATACTCGAACGTGAATATACGTAGTCTCCTTCATAGTAGTTATAATCTCGTATAGGTCCCTGTAAGCTCCCCTGTGGTAAGTATATGACCTTTCATCATCTCAAGCACGTCTGCTTTGGTGGCTTGATCACTAAGTCTAAGCAAAGAATCCAGTGCATACACTTTGAAAACATAATGATGCTTACCATCTGGAGGACAGGGTCCTCCGTATGTGGTTTTGTTCCAAGAGCTTCTTCCCTGTACTCCTGCGGGTGGCTCCCCTTCGGCAATGCGGGTAGTTGCGGGAGGAATATTAAATACCACCCAGTGATCCCAGGTGCCATTCGGAGCATCGGGATCTTCAACGATAAGTACTAGAGATGTTGCCCCTTTGGGGATTTGTTCTATCGCAATAGGGGGAGACATGTCCTCACCATCGCAGGTGTATTTGCTGGGAATCGGTTGGCTGTCACCAAACGCTGGAGAACGTAGTACTAGAGGGTTGTTCATAGGTGTGGTTTGTGCGACCTCTGGTGATGAAGGGTTGGTGTCTTTTACTGCTATGTATATGACAATTCCAAGTAGTAAATATCCTATTCCCTGTATCGCCCATGCTACTCGCATAACATAAGTATACCATTCCTCTCGAGTTGTTTAAAATTATAATAAATACAACACCCGCAGTTTCCTTTGGGTGTTGGTGTATCTTTCCCTAAAAAAATCTTTTGGGGTCAGGGGTTCGGCCAGAGTTTACCACTCGCTGTGGTTCCCCCTAACCAGTGTTGTTGCGCTTCTTGTTCGTACAGAACATCCCTAGTGTCTTGTTCCTGCTTTTGTTCTGGTTCTTTCTTGGTAAACAAGTCCTCACATTCACTTCCTTCCATATTGTCGCCCCCTTCTTTACTGTATTGAATGTTGATGAAAAATCTAAAGAATATAGTATAATACTATACCAATTTTGTCAAGTGCTCAAATGGTAGATTCAATGTTGAAGTGCAACACCTGTTAACTCAAAGAATACTTCATACGGGGTCTTCCAACCAAGTCGCTTACGAGGTCTGGAGTTAAGGAGGT
>Ga0075948_103_pt1 | contig 39136 bp, 41 predicted proteins | sample RifGroA2_FD_68012 | JGI IMG/M metagenome (GOLD analysis project Ga0075948, IMG submission 68012) | Parcubacteria bacterium GW2011_GWA2_43_11 | reverse complement strand
AGAAACACCAAAACCAAAAAGAAAGACAGTCGCGTTTGATTTTGATGCGGTCATAGCAACATACTCTGGTTTTGTAGGGAAAGAGTATGCAGAAGAACCTATTTCTGAAACAGTAAAAGCGATAAAGATTCTCAAAGAGAAAGGTTTTACTATCCTCATACACTCGACGAGAGGGGATGAGTTTTTGAAAAAATATTGTGAAAAATATGATATTCCGTATGACCATATTAATCATCGGCCGGATAAGTTTGGAGATAACCCAGGGAAGCCTATAGCCTTTGTGTATGTTGATGATCGGTCGCTCCGTTTTACTGGGCAAAAAGCAGAAGTACTTGTGGAGGAAATAGTGAACTTCAAACCTTACTGGCAAGAGTAGGAGAGAATTACTCTTTCTTTTCTAATATGGAATTCATTACTTGCGTTGGTAATTATTGTTTGGTAACTTGTACGGAGCCATGTTCTAAAATTTCCGAAGGAAATGTAAAAGTTCACTGAAGGTGCGAAACGTTAACTCGAGTCGTAGGGTGAATCAGACCAACAGCTAAGGTCTCTAAATGTTTGCTGAGTTTGTAAAATGGACATGGCTTTCCAGTAAACCATGGACGGGGTGACAGAAATGTCACGTCAGAGGTTCTGGGTATCAAATCGAGGGAGTCTTAGCCACTCCCTTTTTTTATTTTCAAACTATTGTGCCAAGTGGGATTCCTTTGGTATCCTGTACTGGTCGACGATATATGTCGCATTTTAGTAGCATTAAAAAATAAATAATTTCATGATAAAAAAATCCACACTACCAGTTGCTTTAGGAATGCTTTTCGCGCTCGCTATAGCAATGCCTGTATCTGCTGATACAACTGTCGTCACAGATGTCGCAACCGTCACTACAGACGCAGAGACTACAAGTGTCACAACGAACCAAGCGACAGTAAGAACCGAATCTTTTGAAAATATTCTTGCGAAAATGAGAGCGAAGATAGCTGCCAGGAATGCATCAGGCACCAAATCAACAACGACACCTGAGGCCAAAGGTACACGTGCTCTTGGTACTGCACTGAAAACTGTAGACGCATCATGTATTGTGAAGCTTGTTGATGCGCGAGAAGTGTCAATCCAAAACGCATGGGCAACTTTTAACACCTCCATGGCAGATGCACTTAAGGCTCGCCATGCAGCGTTAGTAGCCGCATGGGGCAAGACTGACGTGACTGCTCGTGTAGAAGAAATAAAGACTACTATGAAGACATGGCGTGATGCTCACAAGGCAATGTTTACAAAACTTAAGACTAATCGAAAGACTGCTTGGACAACCTTCAAAACAAAGGCTAAGAATGAATGTAAGGTAATCGTACCTATGGAAGAAAAGCTATCTTCTGATACCACAGGAACAATAGCACTCTAAGAGAAAATAATATTCCGTTTCAAAATGGGTACCTAGGTGCCCATTTTGTGTAGGTCTCGTAGGTGTAAATGAGTACGAAATACCGTATACTGTCTCTATAAAATAAAAAATATTATATGCCAATATATATAATTATTCTCATAGTCGTACTTGTCCTCTTGGCGAGTATACGTCAAATTAACCAATACGAGAGAGGTGTTAAATTTACGATTGGTAAATTTAGTGGAATTATGGAGCCGGGTTGGAGAATAGTCATCCCTATCTTTCAGTCGTATCAGAAAGTGGATATGCGCGTGAAGGCTGTTGATGTACCTGACCAAAATGCGATTACTCGCGACAACGTATCCGTAGCAGTTAACGCTGTTATTTACTACAAGGTGTCATCCGCTGAGAAGGCGATTATTGAAGTTGAAAATTTCTACTATGCTGTATCACAATACGCACAGACAACGATGCGGAACATTGTGGGAGAGGTGACACTTGACGAGCTCCTTGCAGGCCGAGAAAAAATAGCCGATCGTATACGTGAGATTGTCGATAAAGAAACGGATGCTTGGGGTCTGAAGGTAAACAACGTAGAACTCAAAGACATCAAACTTCCAGAAAACATGGAGCGTACGATTGCCAAGCAAGCAGAGGCAGAGCGAGAAAAGCGAGCAGTCATCATTACTTCTGAAGGAGAACTTGCTGCAGCTACCAATATGGCACAAGCAGCTAAGATTCTTTCCGCAGCAGACGGTGCACTTCATCTAAGAACACTGCAAGCAATGAATGACATCTCGTCAGATCAATCAAACACTATTGTTTTCGGTCTTCCTCTTGAAGTTATGAAAGCATTTGTCGGTTATAACAAAAAAGACTAACTTTTACCCCTTAAAAATACTAGTGTCAGTTATGTAGCTGGTACTAGTATTTTTCGCTTCACTCAAATTTCACACTCCATCAGTATTATTGTAAGTAGAATAGTACGAAGACAGGTTACGACTGTAATAGTTTTATAAGCTAATTATAATCCTATGAACACAAGCACTGTTGAGTTACCTAAGTACCTTGGGGATATTGACTATCCTGCTACTAAACAGGATATTCTTAAGGTTGCAAAAAACCACAAAGCCCCACAAGAAATAATGTCACTTCTCCATGGTATCCCTGACAGGGAATATGATAGCCTGACAGAAGTAGAAGAAGAAGCGCAGAAACGGATGAAATAATAACACACTGTACTTACTTACATATCTGAACTTCAGAAATGTCCGTACGTCATTAATCCCGCTACGGCGGGATTAATGCATTGAGGAATACTGGAGAAAGAATAGGGTAAACCGTCTTTATTAGATACTACACACAACCATGAAAAAATTACATGCATCAATCTTTATACATGCGCCACGAGAAAAGGTTTGGAATACCATGCTTGGTAAAGACAGCTACCCGAAGTGGACAAAAGTGTTTAATCCAACCTCACGTATTGAAGCAATCTCGCGTTTTGAAGGTGATTGGAGTGAAGGATCCAAAATACTTTTTCTGGACACTGATGAAGATGGTAGAGAAGGTGGTATGGTAAGTCGTATTGCAAAAAATCGTCCTTACGAATACATCTCTATCAAACACCTAGGAATTATGGAAAACGGTGTCGAAGATACAACAAGTGAGAAGGCCGAAAAGTGGACTCAAGCTTTTGAGAACTATTCATTCACTGAAAAAGATGGAGGTACACAGCTTACAGTTGATGTGGATGTTGCAGATGAGTATAAAAATACCTTTGAAGACATGTGGCCTAAAGCTCTGGAAGCATTAAAGAAATTAGTTGAGCGTAGCTAGGTATAAGGCGTGTCGTAATCCCATCTCTGTGCTACTATCCTTTGCAATGGATTGGATAAGTATACAAAAAGAACTCGCGCATGAGCCGGCGTACCGTATGCGACAGGTGAAAAAGGCATTGTTTGTGGATTTCATTGAAACATGGGATGAAGTGACGGTACTACCGAAAGCACTCCGAGAAAAACTCAGTGTAGAGTTTCCCTTAGGTGTTACTGCAAAGACCCTAGTTTCAAAAGATGACGCGACCGTAAAAGCACTCATTACACTTAAAGATAGTAAGCAGATAGAGAGCGTGCTCATGCGCCATGAAAGTGGGCGCAATACTGTGTGCGTATCCTCACTCGTCGGGTGCCCGATGGGATGCACCTTCTGTGCGACTGCCACCATGGGTATGGTACGCAAGCTCACGGCAGACGAAATAGTACTTCAGGTGCTTTTCTTTGCACGACTTTTAAAAAGAGAAAAGGCACGAGTCGGGAGTGTCGTCTTCATGGGAATGGGTGAGCCATTCCTAAACTATGAAGCGGTGATAGAGGCAGTGCGTATGCTCCATGACCCGGAAATGTTTGGTATTGGCGCTCGACATATTTCTATTTCTACCTGCGGTATCCTCGAAGGAATTCAAAGACTTACAAAAGAAGATATACCGGTCAATCTCGCCATCTCACTCCATGGGAGTAATGATGAGGTGCGAGAGAAACTTATGCCAGTGGCACGTACCTATACCATCGAGAAGCTTATGGAAACAATCGACGAGTACATACAAGTGACAAACCGAAAAGTTATGTTTGAATACTTGCTTGTCGAAGGGGTGAATGATGCAGATGAACATGCACGAGAACTTGGAAAAATTATCAAAGGTAAACTGTGTATGGTAAATCTTATCTCGTATAATCCAACAGGAAAGTATACCGCTACAAGTGAAAAGCAAATCAATCATTTCAAATCACTTTTAGAAAAAGCAAAAGTAGAAGTGTCTATACGCTATCGTTTCGGTAGAGATATTGAGGGTGCGTGTGGGCAGTTGGCGACGAAATCGTCTAGTTAAAAGTTGAATGTTTATAAAGTAGAAAGTAAAACGACTTAAAGATGGTATAAACTTATACTTACTCACAAGGTAGAGTACTATTTCATAATGTCACCAATACATTTCTACAAAACAGAAGAGTTGTTACCGACCGCTTATCGGCTTTTCAAAGAAGAAAAAGATCATATTCTGACCTTATGTCCGAATGCTCTCGTTGAGCATGTTGGTGCAACGTCCATCCCAGGTTCGCTTACCTTGGGTGATTTGGATATTCAAATACGTGTTACCGCACAAGATTTTCAATCTACATGTGAGAAAATAAAGAGCATATACTATGAGAACCATCCATATCTCTGGACGAGCGAATTTGCACTTTTTCACAAAAAAGATCACCCTGATATGCCAATGAGTATCATGGTTACGATCATCGATACGAGATTTGATGAGTTTTATAAAACTCGAGATTTATTGAAGAAAGATAAAGATATGCTTGAAAAATACAATACCCTCAAAAGTCAGTTTGAAGGCAAGTCCCTAGAGGAGTATAAAAAATCCAAACGAGAGTTCTTTGGTCCTAACGGACAGAATCGACTTCTTAATTCTAAAAAATGATTTTCTAAATTATGTATATTTTGAGCCTTAAAATTTGCATACTCGTTTTCGTTTGATATACTACATGAGGAGTTAGACAGGTCACATACTACTGAAGTTTAAACTTAACAGAGGATGGTACAGTGAAAATTCTAATTGTTCTTTTAGTAAGTCTCATTTTTATTTGTTTCTCATACACGACAGGTAATGCAAGTTGAATCAAGTGGAAAACCGCGAGCCTTCAACGAAAAGTCTAGAGCAGCAGGTCTTATGCAGATAAGGCAAATTGCTCTTGAACAAGTTCGAGAGGCATACCCTCATGAGAAGTTTAGTAACAATCTTTTTAACCCTGGTAATAATATCAAGGTCGGAGTTGCGTACTTAACCTATCTACTTGAGGAGTGTGAAATAAGTAACTACGATGCGCTTGCAGTCGGTTTTTCAAGTGGCCCAAACAAAGGCGAGCAATATTCTCGAAAACCAACAAAAAATGAGTACGTACATCGAATCAAAAAAATGATTCGACTCTTAAACAACTAATGGTTTGTGTTGTATATAGCGCACCGTAGAGTAATACGGTGCGTTTCTGTACGTATAGAATAGGGAAATGTGTTCTAATTGCCACGTTGTATACCACGGTGAGAAATTTGTGGTATTTTAGGGATGTGCATAGTGCAACTTCTGCACTGAAACAACGGTTACATTCTATACACATCTTATATAACAATTTTATGAATACACACAGCGTCTCAAAAAAACTATTTGGCATTGGCTTTATTGCCATTATCTGTCTTGTTGCAAGCTACCTTGTGCTTGGTTTGGTAATGGAACGTGAACATCGTTACACACAAGTTCTGCAAGAGATAGCGCAGAGTTGGGGGAGTTCTCAAACGATGCTTGGCCCAGTGCTCGTGTTTGAGACTCCGCAAAAAGAAAAAGAATCTTTGGTTACGTACGTACTTCCGAAAGATTTGGAAATCGAAAGTTTTTTAGTTCCTGAGATTCGAAGCAGAGGTATTTTTGATTCTGTGGTGTATACAGAAAAAATCACCGTACATGGATCATTCTCTGCCTCGGATATTCCCAAAAACCTACTAACAGTGCAACCAAAACTGGTCGTCTCATTGTCAGATACACGAAGTATTGAAAAACAACTGGCTCTTTCTTGGAACAATCTCAATACGTCATTTTACCCAGGGACTATGGTTGATTTTTTTGAAAGTTTCGGCGTCCATGCGTTTGTCCCATTGTCGAAAAGCGCCACAGAGTATCCATTTTCTTTTGAACTTGAGGTAAAGGGAAGTGACCGTGCTCTATTTGTCCCTGTAGGAAGTGAGACGGTGGTACGAGCATCTTCCGTATGGGATAGTCCTGAGTTTGTGGGTGCGTATTTACCTACCGAACGTTTGGTTACTAAAGAAGGATTTGAGGCAACGTGGAATGTGTCTTCTTTTGGAAGGAGTTATCCGCAACACTGGCAAAGTGATGGGGGAGTAAACATAGACATGCTTATGAACTCACAGTTTGGGGTAGGGCTTTATGAAGGGGTAGGCATGTACACACAAGTTTTCAGAAGCGTTAAGTACGCGGTACTTTTTATTCTCATCACATTTACAGCATTTTTTCTTTTTGAAACATTAACCAAGATTCGTCTTCATCCCGTACAGTACTTACTTGTTGGTGCGTCTCTTGCATTGTTTTATCTCCTTCTCTTGTCACTCACAGAGCATATTGGATTCTTGTACGCTTACATACTTGCAACCGTGCTGACCATAATACTCATCACCACATACAGCATGAACATTCTTAAAGAAAGGGCACGGGCGGGGTATGTTGCCGCACTTCTCTGTGTGCTCTATGGTTTTATGTATGTAGTGCTTAAACTTGAAGATTACGCCCTTCTCTTTGGTTCGGCCCTCATCTTTTTGCTTATCGCAGGTGTCATGTACCTCACTCGAGACATTGATTGGTTTACCAATACAGCACCGAAACTTTCCGCAACTGATGATAGTAGTAATTTGTGGAAATAAATTTAAGAGTACATCTGATTTTTTTGAACACCATCTCTAATTATTTTTTCTATCAACGCGCTTGGTTTGGTTTTCTTTTTGAAGTAATTCCATCCATGAAATGATGCGAGAAGGGAAGCTAACTCCTTCCAAAAGAAGACACATTCCACGTTGCCTCAAATCCTTCTTTAGTAACCAAACGTTCGGTAGGTAAATACGACAGAAAGCATAATGAGTGCAATGACAGTGAGCATGTATCCAGCACTAAAGTGCAGAAGAGCATCCCACCACCATATCGTATTATAAAAGTTCTGCACCTCACCGAGGATAAAGGAGCCAAATACAAAAAGTGAAATACTTGCATGAATTTCACGAGGGGTGTGAAGGGAATACTTTTTTTCAAGAAAAAATGGTGCGTAATTTAAGACGGTCCCTTGCGCCACAATAAACAATGTTGACCACTGGGCGTAGATGAGTGCATAGCAGGCAGCTACCACGAACATACCATTAACTGAAAAGATGAGAAGGGTAGAAACAGAATATCTTGTGAGCTTCATCTTCTGACTGTAACAAAGAAGTATGAAGTTTTGAGTAAGTACCCTCTGAGTTCAAGACTATGATTTTTTTTGTGCTTGTTCGAGTTCTTTTTTTAGCTCTATCATTTTTAGTTCACGACCAACCATCAATCTGTTCATTTCCTGTGTTTCCTCAAGACTTTTTTGTAGCTTTATACTGACTTCCTTTTCAAGTTCTTGCGCCTTTTTTTCATCTTCTTGGGCCCGAGTTACTTCTTGTAGTAAGTCGTTTATGCTTGTCGCTAATGTGCCTATTTCATCATTTCCGTGTTCGTGTACACGAGTGTTTTGCAAATCACGTATTGAGATTTCTTTTACCTCTTTACTCAAGACCGATAGACGATGCAAAAGGAGATACTCAAAGAAGATAAGAATAACGATACCAAAAAGAAGTATGGCACAGCTTGCAATTATCACAAACGTGAATACGGTGTTTTTACCTTGCAGATACACTTGACGTTCTCTAAGAACCTTAAAAATTCCAAGAACTTCCTTTTGTGTGCTGGTAATTACAGTATATCCTGCAATATTCTGTTCTGAAAATTCGTGTATGTGGTATCCTTTGTTAGCTGAAATATCTTCGATAATTTCCGTAAGATCTTGAGAAAGAAGATCCTGACCATGCAATTGTGTGAACGTTAAATCAAGCTGTGTTAGTTCCCCTAGTTCCGTCACTACCGATTCATCAAGATAACGGCCAAACAGCATGTTTCCGACGTAACCCTCACCTGAGGTTTTTTTAATTGTCTGTACTTCGATAAAGAGTATTTTGCCTTGTACTTCAAGTACACCACTGAATTCCGAAGGTGATGGTGGTGTGAGTACTTTTGAAGCAACTTCACGCATTATGGACTCAGAAGGAATTTCCTGTTCTTCAGTTAGCGAAGTTCCCACTGAAAATATAAGTCCTCCTTGTATGTCAAAAAAACCTATGAAGTTTATTTCCAGATTTTGGAGTGTTGTTACAGCCAAGTTTGATGTAACATATTCTTCATTTCGGTCAGAAACAAACTGAAAGGTATCGTCCCATTGTGACCAATCTCGAAGCTTTATACCGAGGTTAGATTGAAAATTCTTAACAGCACTATCTACGCGAATGAGATGTTGTACCATCTGGTCGTGTTCAATATTTCGGTAACTGTCTAAAAGTATTTTGTTAGATACTATATACAACGTGCCAGTTAAAAGCAGGATGCTTACTATGGTGATACCAATAATTTTTATTCTAGTCATTGAGTATGTAATTAGTAACGTATATACTAAATAGTAGACTGAGTAGGTGTGTTTGAAAAGTGAGTTATGAGAATTAACACGGAATACTTTCCTCCACTAGTTTATTACTGGTGATGTGAGGTAGAATACAAGTGTACTCATAAGTTCATAACAAATATGGCCAAAGGTAAAGATGCGCGAAAAGAGAAAAAGAAACCAAAGAAAGACAAAAAAGCATAATTGAGTTTCAAGAGGGGTGTGTACCCTCTCTTGTTTTTATAAGACCTATAGAAGTTTTGCACTCAACTTACTTTTTACCTGTAGTGTATGTGTTCAAAGTTGTATATAGTAAATATATGGAAAACAATCAACATATTGGTACACACATTGTCGCACATATTTCGAGTTCTACGTGCAGTGTTTGCGGAGGTCCTGCACCAGACTGGAAGTGTCCAGGGTGTGGTATGGGCGCCAAAGTCTATGACCCTATGCATTGGCGTACCTGTAGTTCTAGGAGAAAGATGCAAGCACAGTGTCAAAAGTGTTCTCAAGCGGAGGAGAAATGTACTTGCATCGTTTTATAACTCAAAAAACTCCCCTTTCAGTTTTAAAATGGAGTTTTTATATAAAGTAGGACTTACGCAAGCGAGCGCAGTTCTAGGAAAACGAACAAAATGGAGTGAGCTGTACACACCGTACATTGAACGACATTTTGTGAAGTTTGACAACGAAATGCGACCAATTTTTGTTAGCCGAAGGCGTTACCTGCGCGTGCGCATGGTTCTTGTGCCCTTGGGTATAAAATGAAGTACTCTTGCCTGCCCCGTACCCATTGCGAAGCTTTGTGGTACTGGGGTGGTGCGCCGTTTGTGTAGGTCCTAAGAAATTTACATTGTTGTAGAAATAACCTCGTCGTTTTCGGCTTCAGGCGCGCAGACGGTGACACGACCGTTAGCTGATTGTGAAATAAAGTAGCATGTTAATTCAGCGTCTTCACATAGTGGGTCAACAGGTAAGGCTACCATATAGAGCTCATCGTCGGTGAGTGCCGACAAATCAACACCTGTCTGACAATCAACGCCAGTTTGGCAGATTTGGTTACTACCAGATTCATTGCACGTTACCGTAGTTGGAATCGTGTCTGGAAGCACACCTTTGTTTTGGACTGTGTACTGATTTACAGCACTCAGAATCGCATTTATATGTGATGCTCGGGTAGTATTATTCGCTTCGCTGATTTGACGTTTTGGATTTAATGCTACGATGATTGCAGTAGCGAGAATGGCTATAAGCGCAATAACAAGTAGTATTTCAATCAAGGTGAATCCTTTGACACGTTGTGCAGGTACTACGTTCATTATGTGTTGAGGTTAGTGCAAATAAATATGGTATATCTATAATACATGAGCTTGTGTTTGGTTCAAAGACCTTATTTTGTATAACTCTCTTACTCCACCATTGTGAAAAACTCATTGCGTATACTAGTACAGCCGAACCTTTTGCAGATTCGGCTGGTTTATTTACTAAAAACACTCCACATGTCGACTCGGGAACCCGCTTGAGACGGGTTCTACTCTTCCGAGAACGACGTAACGTACTTGATTGTAGTTGGGGCGGTTTTCGTTCTCTGAAAAGGACCAAGATATACATGTGCGACGAGTTTTCTCCCACTAAAAGCTTGAGGTAGCCAATCAATATCAGACGGCACCATCGCATGAAAAGGAAGTTCATTTATGGGGAACCATGTAGGTGTAATCATCGTATCTGTTCCTTGCGGTTCTCCTTCCCATTGATACACAAGATAGAAATGTACGGTACAGGTGAACTGCTCACCTGTTGAGGTAGTGTTGTGACAGTGAACTACTGCAATTTTTTCAATATCTTCTTCCCGCGCAATAACACCATCTGTCTCTTCTTCAAGTTCGCGCAGGGCGCACTCTTTAATTGTCTCACCTGGTTCAATCCCTCCTCCGTAGCCGTTCCAGAAATCTTTTGCAATTTTTTCAGTTTTCCATGCAAAGAGAATTTGCTCGTTTTTGTACAAAAAACAAACCGTTGCCTGTTTAAGAATTTTTTCTTTTTCAGTTTTCATTATGTTTTCTCCCTAAGAAAGGTTAGTGTTGAAATTCATTTTCTTACTTAAGAATACGCAGTAAAATAGGTAACACAACTAGAACAAGTGTGGTGTGTATGTTCTTTTTTACAGTACCTCAAATGTTTTTGATGCGATATACTATGAGGTATAACTTTAAGCACACATTATGAAAAAAACACTGTTTGCTATTTCGATAGCAGGGCTAATCTTTTCAGGATACTTGGGAGGAACAAAGTTGCTTACGGGAACATGCGCATTAAATGAATCGTGCCCTAACTTTTTAGGCTACCCTGCATGTTTCTATGGTTTCTTTATGTTTCTCGCTATCACGATTGGTGCGGGAATGCTTTTTTTTGACGTAGGTAAAAAGCGTTGTGCACTGCATATTGTTTTGTGGGTTTCTTTGCTCGGAGTGCTTTTTGCAGGATATTTTACCGTAAAAGAATTACCACTACTTTTTGCTCAAGGCTTGAGTGCGTATTTACTTGGTCTACCTACATGCGCGTTTGGACTCTTTATGTACCTCGCACTTATTTTTGTTGCCTCAAAGGTGAAAGCTCAAGAAAAAATAGGCAAGCCTCGTACTGAAGCTTTGCCCCGTACTGAAGCTCGGCTCTAGTACAGGGCTTTGCTCTAGTACAGGGCAAGCCCCGTAGTAGAAATTGACGATGCGCTTCGCGCGCTCGACCACAGGTCGAGCATCGTCAATTTTCACTACGGGGCAAGCACTCAGCTCTACGTTCACAATTTTGTGATACCATAATATGTATGTACCGGTATCAAGTTGCTGAAAATAAGCTTATAACACCAAGTGTACGCTTGCTCACTTTGGTACAAAAAAATGTCACGAGCAAACCCTTACTCTATCGACCGGGACAATATGTGGCTATCAGTCTGCATGACAAATTACGACCCACTACGACACGATGTTTTTCACTTACCTCGTCTCCAACACAAGGCACTTTTATACAGTTTGGTATCCGTGTAAAAGGAAAATACACTTCCGCCCTTGAACGTCTAAAAAGTGGTGACCATGTTGTTGTACGAGGTTCGTTTGGCAGTTTTATTTTTAACGAACATGCTGACACAGATGTAACCTTTTTTGCGGGTGGTATAGGGATTTCTCCTTTTATAAGTATGTTGCGATATGCGGGAGACATACAAGCGAATAGTAAAATTCATTTGGTGTACAGCATACGCAATGAAAAAGATGTTCCTTTTCTTGAAGAGTTACAAGACCTTGAACAACATAATCCAAACCTTCTTGTCACGTACATTGTTGGAGAAGGTCAGATACATCGTTTGCAAGGTCGGAACGTTTTCGGTGGTTCTCTCAACGACGAAATACTAGATCAACTCGGGCTTGCGTATGGTAAGGAAACATACATGGTGTGCGGACCATCAATGTATATGAAAAAAGTGGAGACGCTTCTTAAAAAAAGAAACGTTGCTAGTAGTAGTATTCTCACTGAAGCGTTCAGTCAAGGTCCCTCAGAGTACAACAACAAACTCATGAATTGGCCACTCAATGTGTACGCACTGACAGGAGTATTTTTTCTGCTCGCTTTGGGGTACGTCCTTACAAGTGACTTTAACAAGACACTTCCCAAACTTACCGCGCTAAATATCACCACACCATCAGACATCACCAGTGTCTTAGTGGCACAACAAGGAGATTTACTTGAAAACGTAAATAGTGTAAAACCACAAGTAGATACCAACATTACACAAGAACCTGTCATTACCTACATACCAAACCCTACTCCTGTCGTGTATGTTCCGGCACGTATGGATCCTGTAGCAACATCTGCACCATCTCCTGTGGTAATACCCAAACCGGTGGTCGTTCCAACTCCCAAACCAACCCCGAAACCAACCCCAACCGTTGTACCCACAACTCCCCCTCGAAGTACCGTATCATGATGAAACAAACATACATGCAGAGTATGCAAGCTTTAGGGACTAGTATCGAACTTCGTTTGGTAGTTTCTAGTGTAATTGAAGCAGAAATATGGTTTACGCAACTGTGGAAAGAAGTGGTGACATTTGAAAATACGTTCAGTCGTTTTAAATTTGAGAGTGAACTTACTCAATTCAACATCCGAGCTGGAGAAAAAGTTCCTGTTTCAAAGATGTGTAAAGATATTTTTGAAAGAGCAAAAGAGTGTGCAGAAATTACTGATGGAATGTATAACCCATTCATATTGCCAAGTTTACAACGTGCTGGGTACATAGACTCGATGACTACCTGTGGGGATACAACTGAAAAAATAAACCTTGATTTTTCTGAACGCGACGTCGTAGTATATACTGAACTTGAGATAGGGGAAAACTGGGCACGGATACCTGCCCACAGTGCTCTTGACCTGGGTGGTATTGGTAAAGGATATCTTGCTGACTATCTCGCGAGTCTTCTTGCTACTTCTGTAGATAACTATTGTTTGTCTCTAGGTGGAGACATAGTTGCGAAAGGAACTGACGAGTTTGGGGAAAAATGGAGTATTGACATACAGTCGAGTAAAGATCGTTCGACAAACTGTGCTCATTTTGCTAGCGAAGAAAATAGTGTGGGCGTAGCCACTTCGGGCACAGTACGGGTAAAGGGGGGAAAAATGCAAGAACATCAAATTAACCCTGTCTCACAAACTCCTACAAAAACACCTTACTCGTTGTGTAGTGTAGCAAGTAGAGACGCGACCACTGCTGATGTGATGGCATCGACTATTTTAGTCGGTGGTGTAGTGTTAGCAAAGCGACTTCTGAAAGAAGATATTATTATGGGGGTATTGTTACAGGATGAAAAATCTGAAAAACCACTTGTTTTAGGAAAAGGATTTACATTGATCTAGCGTATATGCGTGATATGAAAAAAATACTTATTACAATATTATTTCTCGTCGCAATCAGTTTTGCGATTAGTTTTACTTTTTTCAATACAGAAAGAGGTGTATCACTTTTTGCTCAAATTGACGACGAAAGCGTAGTGCGGGAAGTTGACGAACAAAGTACGATTATTGTCGAAAACCTTCCCCAATCTTCACTCTCGCACGCTTTGCTTGAACGCATAAAAACCTCATGGCCTTGGTATGTGACTCGCGCGTCGGGTCTTACTGCCGGTTTTTTACTTATCATACTCATGCTGTCTGGTACGGGGTTCATCACAGGGTCGACGTTTCGTTTTCTTGAACCGATTACGGCGTGGGCAACACACCGTGCTTTGGGTATAGCTCTTGGGCTGTCCATACTGGTTCACCTTACAACACTCTACCTTGATGAGTTTGTAGACTTTGATATCAAATCACTTTTGATACCATTCGTTTCTGACCTCAGACCCGTTGAACTTTTCGGGTTTCCTGTTGGTTCTTTGTATGTTGCGTTTGGCATATTTGCACTCTATGTGTTTTTACTTGTGATTGTAACGTCACTCCTTTGGATAGAAAAAAAGCCTCGAACATGGAAAGCGATTCATATACTAAGCTACGTAGGAGTGCTGTTTGTTTTTGTGCATGCGCTGTATCTGGGTACAGACCTCACCCAAGGTGTACTACGCTATATATGGATAGGCGGAGGAGTACTTGTGACCATAGTGACACTCCAGCGACTCTGGAGAGTAAAAACGGTATGACTATGACTTACGGAAATGGCGCCCTTCTTCGTTGCCCTGCGCAAAATATCTCTCGTAGTATTGTCCATACAACTCGACTATTTTGCTTGGACGCCTCCACCTTCGCTCCTCTGGGAGCTACGGCGGACAAGTCGAATTGTACCACAAGGGCATTCCCATTTTATACTCCCTTCGGTCGTTAAAAATTAGGTCGCATCCATTTGCGTAAGTCATATGAAAAACAATATACCTGTAACAAAAAACTTTCTTTTAACACGGCAGCTTTTTGTATGGCTTATATTTTATTTCGTACTTGTTGGTGGTGTTTTTGCGTATGCTAAAGAATGGTATTCACAACATGATGAAAATCAACTTCCTTCCGGACACATTGAGCTTATGATGAGTAAGTCAGCCTACCAGCTTGGTGAGACAGTGGAGTTTACTGTGGTAAACCGTTTTCCTACTACAGTGTATGTGACCAATCACTGTCCAAATGAGCCTCTCAATGTGTATCGTTGGGAAGGAGAGCAATGGGTAGTGCTTCACGATACAGTCCTAGGAGGGAAAAGTGTTTGTGCTTCGGAAGAGAGGAATGTGGCTATACCGACTGAAGGTTCGCGTACGTATAATTTTTCCGACTGGCCAAACTTATTTAAGGAACCGGGGGTATATCGCATAGCATTGGTGGTTGACCATTATATCGATATACCATTTGAGGATTTTGTCATTTTACAGCCCGCGGAAGTTGTTGAGATTATGGAGGAACCTGTCTACAAAACATCACCAACTCCTGTTGTGCCCGCCGATCCCGCGATTGTTGAGGAAGTGCCTGTTGTAGAAGAGTCGAAGATTGTTGTAGTAGAAGAAGTGGAAGAGGAAAAAGAACGAGAGGATGAGGACGAGGATGAACGAGAAGAGGAAAATGACGATTAGTGCGCTGCATTGATAGTACGTGTCCTCTAGTGTATGCTGAGTCGTTATGTCACGTAATGAAGGACTTATATCGTTTGACACGGTGTCATTCGAACACAACGTATTCAAACCGATTCTTGTCGCAACAAGTTTTTCTATTCGACGTGGAGCGAAGCTTACCCTTATGGGTCAGAATGGTGCAGGAAAAAGTACCCTTTTCGGGTTAATTACCGGTCAGTACAAACCTGACGAGGGGAGTGTCAATGTGATACCACATACTAGTATCGCTGTCTCACGGCAAGTGATTCCACGAGATGAGCTTCTCCTCACCGTGCGGGAATTTTTCGAAGCATGCTTCTCTGAAAAAGTGTACAACATTGATCCAAAAATTGACGAGATTCTTGAGGTAGTGAACCTTTCACCTAAGAATCCAAAAGTGCGTGATTCATTCAAAGATAGAATAGTTGGGAGTTTTTCCGGAGGACAGCAAGCACGTCTTCTCCTGGCTTCCGCACTTATCCAAAATCCAGATGTACTATTACTCGATGAGCCAACCAACAACCTAGATAGTGCTGGGATAGAACATCTCACTGAGTTTTTGAAGGTGTACACAAAGACCGTGGTTGTTATCTCACACGATGCTGACTTTTTGAATGCTTTTACCCATGGTGTGTTGTACTTGAATGAGCAAATGCACACCATTGAACGGTATGAGGGTGACTATCATGACGTTGTTCTAGAAATAGCAGCACGTGTACTTAAAGAAAAAAGAAAGAACGCACAGTTGGAGAAAGAGATACAAGCAAACAAAGACAAGGCAAACTTCTTTGCCCACAAAGGTGGGGGTATGCGCCTCGTTGCCAAGCGGATGCGGGAGAAAGTAGAAGAACATGAGGAGAATAAGGTGGAGGTGCGTAAAGAAGATCGTGCAATTCGAAGATTTACGATTCCAGTTCAACAGGACATTCCCTCAGAAATTTTACGACTCACCTCGTATACGGTTATTCGCGACCATGTTCCAAAAGAGGTTACATGTGACATAGTCCTGAAACGGGGGCAACATTTTCAAATCGTAGGACCGAACGGTATTGGAAAGACGACACTTCTTGAGTCACTTGCAGGAGGGCATGCAGGAGGTGAAGTGGTGGCGGAGGGAGTCAAGATAGGGTACTACCGGCAAGATTTTTCAAACCTTGATTTTGAGCAAACTGTCTACGACTGTCTCTTGTCGGTAATGGAAGAAAAATTTCAAGAAGACATGCGTGCAGCGGCGGCAGGCTTTTTAATTACGAGTGACATCATTAATACCAAGATTGGACTACTCTCAGAAGGGCAGAAAGGGTTGGTGGCGTTTGCGCGACTGGTCCTCCTCAAACCCGGACTTATCATCCTTGATGAGCCAACGAACCATATCAACTTCCGACATATTCCCGTGATAGCAAAAGCGCTGGACTCCTATGAGGGAGCAATGCTACTCGTATCCCATGTACCCGAGTTTGTAGCACAAATCCATATTGACGACATCCTTGATTTGGATAAGAAAAAGAAATAAGTGGTGAAAGAAAAACTAATTTAAAATTAGAAATTTTCAATTTGAAATTGAGGGGAACCTTTTTAATTCTTAAATCATTCAATGTAAATTTGAACTTGTAACAAATTGGGAGAAAGACAAACGCTCGTATCGCATTTTATTGCTTTGAGGATGACCAAGCATTTGACGACAGACTACTATCTGTGCTATAGTATACGTGGAGTTGTCATACTACAGTTGTACTGGAAAACAAGTACCGAAAAGGAGGAAATCATCTTGGAAAATCCAATATCGTTTATACAATGGCTTGTTATCGTTGTGCAAGCTGTTGTGATTGCGATACTGTTTTTTGCGTGGCAAAAAACAAAAGCTCAGGCGTACAAAAATGATAAATCAGGTCTTCCCAACAATCTTGGACTGGAAGCAGTGGCGCGACCAATCTTCGGTCACCTGCACCGTGGTTTGTTTAAAAAAATCACGATTGCTGCCATAGACCTTGATGATTTTAGCGATGTAAATAATCGCTATGGGCACAAAAATGGTGACAAGGTGTTGGAGGTGGCAGGAAAAATTTTACTCCACTCCACTCGTCCTGATGAAGTTGTTGGGCACCTTCAGGGCGATGAGTTTGTTATCATCTTCATTGATACTCCGGATGAGGTTGTACTGGAAATTATGAAGCGAGCTCGGAAAAAATTCGCTCAATATCATTTTTCCTTTGCTGAGGGTGATAAGGTGAATACTAATTTCACCTTTGGGATTGCCTCTACCTGTTCACCTGATGAGACGTTCGATACTCTATACCACAATGCAGACATGGACTGCAATGCAAGGAAAGAATTGCCAGGTGGGTCGCGGTATAATCCACTAGAACTGTAGTTCATTTGTTCTTTAATCCCCCGACATGAAAATGTACGGGGGATTACTGCGTCAATAGACAAATTCAAAGGAAAGGGTATTGTGAGAGTTGGAGTTTGGAACATTTACAGAAGCATAAAACAGTACTATTTTGTAAGGAGGTCAACATGATAACTCTTAAAGGTGGAAATACAAGACCTGTAATACAACCTAGAGTGTCTCAAAGGAACAATACTGGACCATTTGTCCCGCATAAAAAAAAAGGTGGGAACAATGATCCTTTGCCAGAAAAAAAACAAGAAACGAAGCGCATGGTGTTGGATACCAACACTCTGATGAATGATTATCTTGCAATGTTTCATTTCAAGTATGTGTGGAACAATATTTTTATTCCACTCATGGTTTTACTTGAGCTCGATAAGAATAAACGGAGTAAAGGGAAGAGTAAGAAAGAAATCGATGCGGCAACAAATGCGCGTAAGGCAGCCAGAATGTTCTTGTATCTTGTTGAAAGTGTTCCGATTTCTCAGATTAAAAACGGAATTCCGTTACTGATGCCAGGAGAAGTTATTCCAAGTGGGAAAAGTGTACGGAACTACAAAGGCAAGTTGGGTAAGTTGTTTTTTGAGATGCCAAAAGAAGGTGAAATCGAACAATACCTTGATCCTGATATTCCTGACCATGCAATTCTGCTCTCAGCGCTTAAGCTGAAAAAAGAGTGCTCAAAAAACTCCTTAATTAAAGGAAAAGAAAAAGGTGGTAGCGTAGTACTCGTTACAAACGACACCATCATGGGCATTCTGGGAAGGCTGGTCGGTTTACGCACAGAGAAATATGAAAACAAAGCATTGAGCGACGAAAGTTTTCGTTCTACGGGAATGCACTACTTTCCGTTGGAAATACTTGCAAGTCAAAAAACCGACAACGGAGAGATGTCGAAACCAATACCGTTGCAAGATGGTGTAAAGGAGTACGTGTTCAAAAGTAAGTCTTTCGAGCCGATTGTGATGTATGAGTTTCTTATCTTTGGTCCACCTCGGGACCCTAAGACTCAGAAACAGCTTGAGCCGGAGAAACAAAGGCAGTACATCGTGCTTGAAAAATTGAATCCTACCACTGTGCGCGTGAGAGAACTGAAGGATTTTCAGTACCAGAACAAAGTCTTCTACCTTAATGCCTTGAATGCCGAGCAAAACTGTTTTGCAAACGCAGTCGTGGTTTATCGAGTGCCTATGGTCATAGGTGAAGGTGAAGCCGGCACGGGCAAAACGTTTTTTGCACTTGCATGCGCATATCAGCTTATTAAGGATGGAGTGTATCCGTACACCATCCTTACAAGAGATGCTGTTGACTCAGGTCAAAAGCTTGGATATATGCCAGGTGGTAAGGAGGCTAAGGTGGGGAACTATCTTCCCGGTGCTTTAGGTGCTCAGAAAAAACTTCTCATGTTGCTTGATGAGGATATTGCTCAAAAGAGTAAGCTGCAGAAGCGACGAGAGAAACAAAATGAGGGAGAAAGAAGGAGGATAGAGAAACAGCAGAGAGAAAACGAACGTCTTGCCAAACAAGATCAAGCGGAAGTAACAACCAGCAGGACACGGAGACGGTGGAAGGAGAAGAAAAGAAGCAAAAGTCAAAGCTTCCAAGGTAATGTACCACCGACCGCTGAAAGTGTTGAGATTAAAAAACTGCTTGAACTTAAAGCTCTGCTTGCAGGTAATGGCACCATGCTTGAAGGTGTAAATTTTATGCGGGGTGCAAGTTACCCTACTGTTGTTATTGTTGATGAGTCACAACATACAGGTACAGGAGAGGGTAAAATGATTGCCTCGCGTATGGAAGAAGAAGGTCAATTACTGCTCATAGGTAACGTTGAGCAGGATGATATTGGAGTGCCGATTCGTGATTCAGGCGTTGCAAAACTCATTGAGGCGACGAGAGGCACTGATTTGATGTGTCTTGTAACCTTCCAGGATGTTGAGAGGAGCCGTCTTGCTGCGCGGATAGCACGGTATTACAACAAGTAACATTTTTATATTAAGGGTCGTGTGGAACACGACCCTTAGCTTGTGTCTATCTATGTGATTGCATAACTGCACATGCATGCTACAGTTTAAGTATTACAACTCACTCATATACGTATGGAACCTCAAACATTATCGGCATATATTACCAAACAAATTGAACAAAGGGTGTCAAAGAAAGACATTCTAGAACAGCTCGTTTCGGTTGGTTGGTCTGAAGACGAGGCAAGTACTGCATATGCGCAAGCACTTGTGGATGGAGGAGTGCCAGTGCCACAGAAAGGAACTCGAGGACTCTTTGCAAAAAAATCAACTACGGTAGAAGTGGTGTTAAACCTTTTCTCTTTTATTCTGCTCGGTATTATTACAACCGCTCTTGGAACACTCTACTTTAAAATAATTGAACACTTTTTTCCAGACCCTCTCGCCGCGTCTGGGTACTATTACAGTGGAGCAAGCAATGCAATTCATTATGCAATGGCTGGACTCATTATCGGTTTTCCGTTATTTGTGATAGCACTCCGTTTGTGGTTTAAGAAATTTCGGGAAGAGGAGAATAAAGTGGAATCAAACCTTACGAAATGGGTTACGTACCTCGTACTCCTTATTGCAGCGGTGGTTATTGTGGGTGATCTCATCACCATCTTGTATACGTTCTTGCAAGGAGAAATAAGCATTCGGTTTTTCCTCAAGGGTATAACGGTATTGGTACTTGCCGGATCTATTTTTGGTTTCTATTTCCTTGAACGAAAAAAAATACAATATCGAGGTGACATAGCACGTACCTCATTCCAGACTTTTGGTTGGGGACTTTTAGGTGTCATTGTTGTGGGAATAATTCTGGGTTTTGTTGCTACTGGCTCACCTACTAGTGAGCGAAATAGAACATTTGACTCTCGAAGATCAAGTGATCTTGATGAACTGGCGATGTGTGTAAACAGCTTTGCAAATCAGTTTGAGCGTCTACCATCAAACCTCTCAGAGTTGGATAAAAATAGCTCGCTCTCCTACTGTGCAAACAGACGTGATCCTGAGACAGGTGCTCAGTACGAGTACCGCGTGGTTGTACCGCTTGAGACTAAAGAAGGGTTGAGTACCGGAGCATTTGAGCTTTGTGCGACATTTTCTCTTCCATCAGAAACTCAACAAACCACACGGTACATGGATACCATGGGTTCAAAATGGTATACCCATGACATTGGAAAAAACTGTTATCAAGAAGAAGTTAGTTTTAGAAACACACTTGTTCCAGCTTCACCCGAAAAGTTTTAGCACGCTCAAACTCTAACGTATACCTACGTCGCATACCTATACAGGTCTTTCCGTGACTCGGTAACTTTCACTCCGCCACGGCGGGGCAAGCTCGCAAACTCGGTACTTAAACTTTGATTGCCTTGTACTCGTTTCTGTGGTATTACAGTAGTCTTAGGGTTACCTAGACAACTATGAATCCCGTTAGAGACCAAAACAGCAATGTTTCTAGGTGTACTTCAAAATAAAGAATATGATAAAAATACGAACAATTATTAATTTAACCGACGCCGAGCTGTATGTTTGCACCTGTGCAAACATACAGCTCGGCTGTCTCTAACGGGATGAATCCCGTTAAAGACCAAAACAGCAATGTTTCTAGGTGTACTTCAAAATAAAGAATATGATAAAAATACAAAACATTACTAATCTAATCGACGGTCACTTCGTGACCTGTCTCTAACGGGATGAAAAATAAAGATCAGACCTATATATTCGGTACGCACGCTGTTTTTGAGGCACTTACCCGAGCACCAGAGACTGTGCAACATGTTTACTTTGTCGGTGGACGCGAGGCAGAAAAAATCAGAACGAAGGTTGAAGAACTAGGGGTTGCTTTTGACCGATGTGATGAAGACCATCTTCCAAGAGATGTTGGCAAAGACTCTGTACACCAAGGTGTGGTGGCTCGTGTTTCTCCCAATAAAATACTGAAGCCCTATAAACCTTTTATTGAGGGTCTTACAGTTACGGATACTACCGCACTTGTCGTTCTTAACGAGCTGACCGATCCCCATAATGTCGGAGCTGTGATTCGGAACGCTGCCGCTTTTGGTATTTCTGGCGTTTTGATTCCTGAGTATCGACAAGCACCGGTGACGGGAACTGTTGTAAAAGTTTCCGCGGGTATGGCGTTTGCTATACCGTTGGTGACTATAGGAAACGTCAACACAACATTGCGTGATTTGAAGGAACGAGGTTTCTGGATTTATGGTCTTGCAGGAGATGGTGATACCAGTATCCCGGACGAAGCATTCACAAAACCATCCGTGTTTGTACTTGGAAACGAAGGGAGGGGGCTTCGTGAAAAAACGGAAGAAGTGTGTGATTTTCAGCTTTCTATACCAATAGAGAAAGAGGTAGAATCTCTGAACGTTGCCTCAAGTTCTGCGGTGGTATTTTATGCATGGAAATCGTACCATACCAAAAAGCGTGGTACAGTATAGGGACTGTCTTTTTTATTCAGTCTACGATGAAAAATTTCCTCACATACTTTTTTGTAACCCTTGGCGTCATCTTTTTTGTTGTCCTCTGGGGTCTTGCCTACGTGTGGTTTGCAGACCCCTTTAATGTTCGCCCACTTATTTCACTTATGACGGCTGACTCGGAAGTTGCGGGGGAGGTAGAACAGCAAGCTCGGCCTATTGGTGATAGCTCAGAAACGTCTCCAACTGACAAAAATTCAAAGCTTTCCCCAGAGCAAGAATCCGCCCTTAAGGCAATAGGGGTTAACCCTGAATCACTTCCAAGTACTCTCACCCCTGAAATGGAAGCTTGTTTTGTTGCGACACTTGGTCAAGCACGCGTAGCTGAAATCAAAGGAGGGGTAAGCCCCACGCCTCAAGAAGTGTTTGCGTCACGAAGTTGTTACGAATAAAAGTAGCTCGTTCCGTTAGAGACGATACTTGACTTGTGGTATATTTTGACGGTAGAGAATAGTATGAATGCTGGCACGCAAAACAATATTATTAATTTAACCGACGTCCCGCCAAGGCGGGGCTGTCTCTAACGGGATGAGGACACTTCTTGTGGGTAACACCAAATGTCATGCAGCTACAAGACTGCAGGAGGAATTTTTAAAGAGAGATTTGCAGCTTGATATGGTGTCCCCGACCGATGTAGTTTTTTCCGTTACTGACAATCAAACTTCGATAACCGCAAATGATGGTAGAGATATTCTTGCGTACGATGTGTATTTTTTTCGTGGTTTGGGGGACCTTGCGAGGGAAATGGCGGTTATTGCAAATTATCTACGTCAGCACGATAAAGTGATTGTTGAAGACGTGTTTGCGACTCACACAACCTATTTTGATAAATTTTCACCGACCATAGTGGATGAAGGGATACCAGTTCTGGACTACCGGCTTATTTTTTCTTCTCACCGAAATGTACTCAATGCTGTAGAATATCCAATCATTGCTAAAAGTCTTGAGGGTAGTAAGGGGATAAAGGTGCGGTTGCTACACAACAGAGGTGAGCTTGATAATTTTATTCAGGAATTTGATTTTCCTGTAGTGTTACAAAAATATATTCCCATTCGGTTTGATTTCCGAGTTATAGTGATTGATGGGATTCCTCTTGGCGTGATGAAGCGGTACAACGAAGGTGAAGATTTTCTTACTGTGCGTGCTGGAGGAAAACGAGAGGCAGTGGTGCTCCCACAGCAAGCTCTTGATCTGGCAGTACATGCGACACAGGTAGCGGGACTCTCAGTTGCTGGTGTTGATTTACTGGAGCATGAAGGTATGTACTACCGAATAGAGGTAAATATGTCCCCGCAATTTCGCACCTTTGAAAGAGTGACACAGATTAATGTGGCAGGTGCAATTTGTGAGATGATACAAAGAAAATATCAGCAACATCTTATATCAGTGACAGATCTGTATACAGATCAACATGCTTCATTTGTTGTAGAACCATAGCTGGTACAGAAGCAATATCTTCTTCTCCCGCAACAATTTTACGAAGGACATCTCGTTTGGGTATACCCGAAGCAAAAACGATTGCATGTTCGACATGTCGTGTAAGGTACGTGACTGTTGTCGTAATTCTCTTTGTATACGGATTTTTTTCAGGGTGTACTTCATACCCAACTGCACATTTTTTTTCATCAAGGAATAGTTTTTCAAAATCCTTGGTATATTCAGGCATGGGGAGAATTCCTGACGTGTGGCCATCAGGTCCAATACCCATAGTGGTGAGTACAACGCCATCTCGGTGAATAACATGCCAATGTTTCAAAGCAAGGTCAAAACGTTTTGCGGTGTCTTCGAGTGTTTCGTTCTCACGTGGACGTGGATCAAGAAAATGCGTTCCGAGTTCTTGTGCTTGCACAAAAAGGGATGTTCGTTCCAGCGTTGAAAAATTACTTTCATCATCATCAAAGGTATATCGTTCATCAAGGACCGAAATGGTGTGAAGGGAGGAAAGAAGTTTGACATGCAGGTAGTTTACAAGTGCTAGTGCGCTACCCCCCGAGAAAAGAAGTAGAATGTGTTTTCCTTTGTGTTCTTGAAGGGCTTTTTCAAGTGCGTCTCCTGCTTCGTCCATAGGCGACTCGCTTACATGTAGTGACAACATACTATGAGTGTTTCCTACCCGCCGGCAGGGAGGTCGCATCGTGTCCACCAAACTGGTTACGCATAACTGAGATAAGTTGACCTTGATAACTTGGACTTGTGAGACTTTTTTTTCGGGCGGTAAGTGCGCCCTCGATGACATCAACCGGAATCCCCATATCTTTTGCTGTCTTGACAGTCCAGAGACCCTCTCCGCTTGCTTGTGCGCTTCCGGTAATCGTCCGTAAGTCTTCTCCGTACGTTTCGAATCCCTTCAAGAGCCAAAGAACAAGGCGTGACTCTATGACACTGCCATGGTTGTAGAGGTTTGCAATGGCAGTAAGTGGAAGTGGCTTTTCAAACTGGGCTTGCTGTAGCATATCAAAACCTTCCGCAAGTGCTTGCATCATTCCGTATTCGATACCGTTGTGTACCATTTTTACAAAATGTCCTGCACCAGTGCTCCCAACGTAGGCGTAGCCATTGAGAACTGCAAGATCTTTAAAAAGAGGTTCATGAATTTCGTAGTGCTCTTGTGTTCCTCCCACCATAATACATGCTCCATCTTTTGCACCTCCAGGTCCGCCACTTATTCCCGCGTCTAAAAATGCAACACCCATGGCCGCAAACTCTTTGTGGCGACGTATCGATTCTTTAAACGGGGAGTTACCGCCTTCAATAATGGTATCGCCTTTTCCAAGGTGTGGTTTTAATTCTCCAAGTACCGTTTCAACGACATGATGTGGTACCATGACCCATATAGTTCTGGGTGTGGAGGTGTTTTTTATAAGTGCGCCTATGGTATCCACTACGGTTGCGCCCAGTTTTTCTGTTAGTACTCGTGCTTCAGGGTTACTATCATAAGCAATGACGGTATACCCTCGAGTGATAAGTCGTTCTACCATGTTTCGTCCCATCTTGCCGAGTCCTATATATGCTATGTTCATAGTGTCAATTAGGGACTTACGAAAACGGCGCATTTCTTCGTTGCACTACGCAAAATACTACTCACCGTATTTTTCATACGTTTCGTAGAATTTTGCGTGCGCGCCTCCACCTTCGCTATAGCTACGGCGGACAAGTCGAACTGCATACGTTTGCGTAAGTCCCATGTTACGTTAATAATAATGATTCCTCAATCTCTTTTTTAAGATTTGATTCTGGTCCAAAACTTCCAGATGCGTACGAGAGTGGCACGACATCCTCCCATAGTTCGAGTATAGCAGTAATGTACTTCCAAGCCGCGTGCTGTTCTTTGTTGCTCACAAACAAGGTTTGGTCGCCACAAAGGGCGTCAAAAAGTACTTCTTCATATGGGTCTGAAATAAGTTTTCGGTCTTCCTGAGGTATCGTGGTACGGTCAAAGAGCAATTCTCTTGGTTGCAATTCGTACTTAAGGCCCTGCTTGCGAACCCAGAATTGTACAGAAATTTTTTGTTCCGGTGAGATAGTGAAGCGGACAATATTTTGATGGTTATGTTTTTCTCCCTCATTGCATACACAATTTTTTGCTGAACGAAATCGCACCGTTATTGCTGTTTCGCTTTTTGAAAGTGATTTGCCGTGCTCTAGATAGAAGGGGACCCCTTGCCATCGTGGTGTATCAAGGAACGCTTTTACCAAAAAATATGTTTCAGTTTTTGATGCTTTTTCTACATCTTTCACATACTGGTAACCTTCGTATTGCCCCTTCACAATATCAGTCGCACTCTCGCTGTGTGTTGGTATGCGCAATGCTTCTAAAATCTCTGCGCGTTTCTGACGTAGATTTGAAGCTTCAAGCTTTTCTGGATGGTCCATGGCTATGAGTGTGAGCATTTGAAGAATGTGATTTTGTCCAACATCTCTAAGTGCACCAACTTTGTCAAAAAAAGCTCCTCGGGTAGTGACGTCGATGGTTTCAGAAAGGGTAATATAGACAGCCTCTATATACTCATTGTTCCACTTATCCTCAAAGAGAACATTTGAAAAACGGAAAGCAATGATATTTTGGAGTGCACTTTTAGCTAGGTAGTGGTCGATACGATAGATTTGTTCTTCGTGAAAAAGTTTGTTTAGTTTCTCATCAAGGTACTGGGCGTTTTCGAGGTTGCTACCGAAAGGCTTTTCAACCAAGATGCGTGTCCACCCATCTCCAACCATACATGCTTGTTCAAGTTTGACTCTGGCCAACTGTTCAAAAATAGTATCATAAAACTGTGGAGGTACGGCGAGGTAAAAAAGCTTGCTTGAACAGGTGCCGATACGCTCATCGTAGACTTCTAGGATTTCTTTTGTGCGCTCAAATGCTGCAGGTTCATCAAAATTTCCTTGGGTGTATTCAATAAGTTCTAGGAAATCCTCAATATTTTTTTGCGTGTACTGCTTACCTTTTGCTTCAATATGTTTTCTTACGAATTCTCGATACCCTGCTGTATCAAGAGAACTTCTTGAGAAGGCGAGTATGTAAAAATGTTTTGGAAGGACACCTTTTTCGAATAAATCAATGAGAGCAGGTAAAAGTTTCTTTTGAGCCAAATCACCTGTTGCCCCAAGCAGGATAAATGCGGTTGCGGTTTGAATTGTGGCGCATCGTCCCATGTGGACCTAATACTACCATGGTATATCAATGTTTTCACGATATAGGACCTACGCAAACGACGCACCACAAGAGTACTTCATTTTTCTAATTCTCCGCCTTCGCCAGATGGCGAATGGCGAATCATAAGAAAAATTGGTCGCATTTCATCGTTGTGCTACACAAAATACTACTCACCGTATACCTAATACGCCTCGTAGTATTTTGTTTGCGCGCCTCGAACTACACCACAAGAGTACTTCATTTTTCTAACTCCCTTTGGTCGTAAGAAAAATTGGTCGCATCCGCTTGCGTAGGTCCTACGATAGACACCCTTAAACCATGTGGGGTTTAGGGTACCCTGCATCTTACATGGTGCAGGGCTTGCCCACACACTTACTTTGTCCCTACACTGCTTTGCGGTGCGTGCCAGAGGCACAGGGACAAAGTTAGTGTGCGGGGTGGGTTTTAATGGAGTACACGTGTATACTGATACCCATGAATGGGAATAAAGCTAGTTTACTCGGTGTTTTCGTTGTTGCACTAGGAGCAGTTTTTGTAGGTGGTATATATGTAGGACAGAACCAACTTGCTGAGTCAGAAAAAGTTTTAACTCTTGACAATATTCAAGGTGATGTGTTGACTGCGCAAATAGGAAGCACTGGTGAAAAGTTTGACTTCACACCTTACTGGAGAGTGTGGAATACGCTTGAGCGAAAATTTATTCCTTTCGGAACGAGTACTGCGGAAGAAATTCCTGCTGAGGATAGGGTGTATCGCTCTATAGAGGGCTTGGTTGCGAGCTATAATGACCCATACACTGTTTTTATGCGACCTCAAGTTTCAGAAGATTTTAAGATTGCAACAAAGGGATCACTCGAAGGTATCGGTGCAGTTATAGGCGAGCGGGATGGTGGACTCGTGGTGGTGGGTCCACTTGCGGGATCACCCGCCGAGTCTGCGGGACTTGTTTCGGGGGACAAAATACTCAAGATAGATGGGGTGGAGACAGGTGGCATGCTTGTTGACGATGCGGTTAAGCTTATACGCGGGGAGGGTGGTACCCAAGTGGTGCTCTCTATACAGAGTGAAGTGCAAGAACCTCGCGATGTTTCCATAGTTCGGGGAACGATTGAGATACCTTCAACAGCCCATACGGTGATAGAACGTGAAGTGCCTGTAATCGCCGTAGCTTCAACTATTGCAACATCAGATGGTACTCCAGTTTCTTCAGAACCTTCTCTTGAACCCATTGAAACAGAAGTGCAGGATTTCTATATCTTGCAACTCTTTAGTTTTTCTCAAACATCGATTGCTTCTTTTGAGCGAGAGCTCATGTCTTTTGTAGAAAGTGGCGCACCATCACTTATTCTGGACTTACGGGGAAATCCTGGCGGGTACATCGAATCAGCCATACAGATAGCAAGTTGGTTTTTACCTGAGGGCGCAGTCGTAGTGCGTGAGTACAGTGGTCCGGAAAAGAAAGAGATTGTGCACACCTCGCACGGAAGGATGCTATTTAAAGAATCGGTTCCGCGTATAGCGATATTGGTTGACCAAGGAAGTGCTTCTGCTTCTGAAATTCTTGCTGGAGCATTACAAGAGCATGGTGTTGCGACACTGATAGGAACCAATACTTTTGGAAAAGGTTCAGTGCAAGAATTGGTAAGTATTACCGACGAACTTTCGCTCAAGGTGACCGTAGCACGTTGGTATACACCGGATGGTGTCTCTATCTCGAACGGGGGATTGACGCCTGATATACGAGTCGATCCCAACTCAGCAACATCAAGTGACCCTTGGGTGGATGCTGCTGTTGACTTCCTTGCTTCACAACAGTAAGTTCTGCAAATAAACTGTATACGTGATAGAATTCTTGTAATGAGACTCACACACGTAACATTAGCAGTAGCAAGCGGAATCGCACTCCTTGGAATTGTGGGGATGGTATATATTGCAAATACTCAGATAGTTCCACCTGAACAGGAAGTAGAAAAAAATACAAAAAATCGTATACCGGTAACCACTGACCAAACTTCTCCGCCGGACGTCCAAAGTTCACCTGAGGGGTTGGAAGAAAAAGCGCCACTCGTTGAGGATGCTATTCGTGCCGGAGCGACACTAAATCTACGCGGACAAAACTTGCAAGAGGTGCCACAGTATGTGTTTCAACGTCTTGGGATAGAAAAACTTGACTTGTCTCACAATATTCTTGAGGGGGCGCTTCAAGCAGAGATTCGACATCTCTCAGAATTAGTAGTGCTTGACCTTTCATATAATGCGTTTACTGGAGTTCCCGCAGAGATAGGTCAACTGACCAAACTAGAGGTTTTAAATCTTTCCAATAACAACCTTACAGGTTTGCCTTACGAAATAGGTAATCTTCAGAATCTCACACAACTTGATCTTCGAGGTAATACAGCGGTTTCCCAAAATGATATTGAAATTATTCGTGAGCGACTTCCGCAGTCCACAGAGATACTTGTAGACTGAGAAACGACTGGTGAGTGCTCGGACTTCCAAGCTAGTGTTGGTACGCGAGCCCGCACACACAACGACCTTGCGCATAGCGCGTAAGCAAAACATCACTTCTTAAAAGTGATGTTTTAACCATAACAAAGACATGAACTTGGTACCATGTGCAAGCCCGCACACTCACATTCGCATTGTGTTGCCTTGCAACACGCACACCGCGGTGTGCGATGTGAATGTAAGTGTGCGGGCGAGGCCAAATCCTTCTGGAAGAGGTAGTTCATCCTCATAGTTGAATTCATGCGGAACAAGCAAGTTTACACTAAGCATCAGTAAAAAGCCGATGCAAAAAGAAATACCATACTGCAGGTATTTTTTTTCTGCATGAGCATGCGAAATAATACTAGGACCAAGATCACGAAAAAGTACGTATAAGAAACCACCAGCAGAAAAAGCAATGAGCGGTCCAGAAAAACGTTCAGTTGCAACAAGTATCATTGCAAATAATATTCCAATAAGAATAGTTGATGAAACAGCAAAATTCCATAGGAGTGCTTTTCGTGCAGGATACCCAGCTTCTTTTAGTATAAAAAATTCTGATATCTCCTGAACTATTTCATGTAGAAGAATACCTGTTGCGGTACCAAAGCCCACAACAGGAGAAACTAAAAAAGCAGGTACAAGGGTGAGTCCATCATGTATGTTATGCACCGCATCTACCATCATCATTCTTCGAGCATCGAGGAAACCGTGTGGATGATCACAATTTACCTCGTGGTGGTGGTGAGTGTTTTCTGGCATGAGTCTTATAACGCCTTCAAGGAGTACTGCTCCAAGTATAAACGCCAATACTGTTGTGTAAGTAATTCCGCTCTCATGAAATACTTCAGTGAGTAATCCATAAATAATTACCACGAACACTCCAGCAGCAAGGGCTATTAAGTATCGTAACCGTGGTGTTAACCAGTCACCAAGGGTTTTCCATGCAAAAACAGCTCCGCTGAGTGAGGCGAGCATAATAAAGATTGCTGAAATGAGTATAAGTGAAGTATGCATATGGAATCTTATGGAGCAGTGTAACCTAATTTGTCTTTGATGCCACCATGAGGTAGTGTATAGCAATAGCAGATGTGAAATATAAAAATACCAACAATTACTAATATAGCCGACGGTCCTCTGTGACCTGTCTCTAACGGGTGAATCCCGTTAGAGACCAAAAGCGTCATGTGGTATATTTACGTATTGAAGTGTGGAAAAGATGGAAAAATGTACACAGGCTTCACAGGTAATCTACGGAAACGCTTGAGGCAACATGAGAAAGGAGAGAATAGTTCAACAAAAAACAGAGGACCATTTACATTAGTTTATTATGAAGCAAGTAGTAATGAGGAAGACGCCAGGGCACGCGAAAAGTATCTCAAGTCTGGGATGGGTAAGAGATATATTACAAATCGCCTCAAGCGTTTCCTGTCTCTAACGGGATGAAAAAATTTCTTGAAGAATTTAAGCAGTTTGCCATGCGAGGTAATGTGGTCGACCTGGCAATTGCAGTCGTGGTGGGTGGTGCCTTTGGTAAAATTGTCACTTCGCTCACGAACGACATTATCATGCCCGTGATTGGGTATATAACAGGAGGAATTGATTTTGGTGATTTACGGTGGACATTGAAAGAGTCAGTGAATGATGCTCCTGCAGTTACAGTACAGTATGGATTTTTCATAAACTCCATCATAACCTTTCTGATAGTCGCTTTTGTTATTTTTATTGTGATGAAAGCGATGAATGAAATTCAGAGACAAAAAGATTTAGTACTTGCTAAAACTCTTAAAAAGGCTCAAAAAGAAGAAGAAAAAATTGAAGAAGCCAAGCTTTCGAAACAGGAGGAGTTGCTTACTGAAATTCGAGATTTGCTTTCAAAAAAATAAATATTTTTCCTTTTAAACTTGTATTCTATTAATCATGAAAGCGACTGAAGTGCAAAGAGCCCTACGAGGGTATGCTTCAAAAGAACGGGCAAGAATCAATGCGTGGTTTTTTAAAACAGGGAAAGGTGAGTACGGAGAAGGTGATGAGTTTATCGGAGTTACGGTACCCCAAGCGCGAAAGGTTGCTACATTGTTTAGCAACCTTTCGTTCTCAGAACTGGAAAAACTACTTTCAAGTAAAAAACACGAACATCGCCTTACTGCACTTCTTATTCTTGTGCATTGTTATGCAAAAGCAGAAGTAAAGAAACAAAAAGAAATACTGCAGTTTTATCTCGACCATCTCGACCATATTAACAATTGGGATCTGGTAGATCTATCAGCACCCAAAATACTTGGAGTCCACTATTGTTTGTACGGTGGAGAAGAAAAACTGATACACCTTGCAAAGCAAAAAAATATTTGGAAAAAGAGAATTGGTATTGTCGCTACATACGCTTTTATCCGAGAAGGGCGGTTTGAACTCACGTTACAAATTTCTAAACTCCTGCTTAGCGATCAAGAAGATTTGTTGCATAAAGCAGTGGGCTGGATGTTACGTGAAGTAGGTAAAAAAGATAACAGGGTGCTGAAGTTGTTTCTTGCTGAATACTATGAAGAAATGCCCCGAACGACGTTGAGGTATGCTATTGAACGATTTCCAGAAATAGAGCGAAAAAAGTGGCTTAAAAGAGCCTTACGTTAAAAGTTGAAAGTTATAAAGTTGAAAGCATGCCCTGTACCGAGCTCCGCTCTGGTACGGGGTTCATAAGCCCGCATATGTGGGCTTTGCCCTAGCGGGGCTTTGCTCTGGTACTGGGGTGAAAGAAACAGCAACCTCTAAACGTAGTACACTGATGATATCGTGGCAGATTGTACTGGACAGACCGATGAGAAAATAATGATTCGTGTGAGCACTGAGCGCGAAGCTTTTGGGTGCATTGTTGACAGGTATGAAGAAAAATTACTTCGGTATCTCAGGCGGATTATGCCTGGACTTGGTGAAGAAGCATTTGATGTCTTGCAAGAAATTTTTATAAAAGCGTATGTCAATGCACAAGGGTTCGACACAACTCTTTCATTTTCTTCATGGATATATCGCATTGCTCATAATGAAGCTGTCAATTGGCTACGGAAGAAAAAAGCTCGACCGGAAACTATAGAACTAGGTGATGATGATTTTCAAACATTTACACAGAGTATGGAAATAGCACATGGTACACACGAGCGTGCACTTACCAAAGATGCCGTTACAAGAACTCTCTCTCATATGCCTGAAAAATACTACACTGTTCTTGTTTTACATTTTCTAGAAGGGAAAAGTTACGAGGAAATAAGTGACATTCTGACCATGCCAAGTGGAACAGTTGCAACACTTTTACATCGTGCAAAAAAACAATTTAGTAGTATTCATGAACAACACCATGATGAATGAGTCACACAAAGATATGGGAGCACCACACTTGAGTAAAAAGATTTTGGATTTGATTGAACAAAAGGGTTTGAGTCCAAAACCACGGTGGCACTTTTTTGTACGTGAGTGGGTGGTGTGGGGAATGGTGTGCGTGGCGTTGCTCGTCGGAAGCTTGGCAACAACACTCACAATATACATTGGTAATGCATCACGTTTTATGGAACGGCATATACTCTTTTCAGACCTGTTGTTCCTCTTTCGTTTGGTGCCGTTTCTGTGGTTGTTTCTCTTGTGTATAGCAATTTTTTATACGGTCTACGCACTTCGTGAGACTCGCCGTGGGTATAGGTGGAGCTCCTCATGGCTTGTTGCCGGTGCGGTGGGTGTAAGTATTTTGATTGGTTCAAGCGCACATGCATTAGGAATAGGTGAAGCGATTGACCGGTATCTGCTCACCGAAATGCCACTGTATAAACCACTTACAAATTTTCATCCGAAAATGTGGATGGATATGGAAAAGGGTGTTGTTGCAGGGACGGTTACGGAGGTTGAGAAAGAAACATTTATGATAAAAAAACTGGATGGTGAGATTCTCAAGATTATGGTTGTAAGTGAAAAGGATATGCACGCACTTCCAGAACTCCATGAGGGCATGCGGGTTCGAGTAGTTGGCACCACAACTATCGAGGGAGGTGAAAACGTATTTAAATCGACTGCAGTTGAGCCGTTCCGTGGACGTGGTGGCTCTTTGTTCAAGCGTGTTCGAATACCCCCACTTCCTGAAATGAAAGAAAGATAAGGTGCCGGACGTAGTAGTTGGAGCAATTATAAAAACTACTTAAAATATGAAAAAAATTACAACACTTGATGCTCGACTGCTTAGCTTTACCGCAGTTGCAGCAATTATTGGAGCTGGACTTGCAGGTGCGGTTGGAGTTTCTGCATTTTATGACACAAGCACTATAGGATTTCGTGGTCAGGTAAGTGCAGAAACGCGTGAAGCGTTCAATAGAGCACTTGAAGACGGTGATTATGAGTCATGGGTAGAAATAGCGACTACCCAGTGTAAACAAGAACTCACCGAAGAACGTTTTACAGCAATGTCGCAACGATATAACGAGCAGGTTGAACGACATGAGGCACTTGAGAACATTTTGGACGAAAACGATTTTGAAGCTTGGTCTGACTTTATATCTGAATCAGAAGATTGGGGAAGAGGGAAAATACGTGAAGTGGTAACAGAAGAAAATTTCCCCACGTTTGTTGCAATGCATGAGGCAATGGAAGCGGGTGATGTAGCACTCGCAAAAGAACTTCGCGAAAAACTGGGACTTGAAATCCGTGTTCGTACTGGTCAAGGATTACAAAATAGAGGGCACCATCGAGGAATGAGGGGCCTGAAATAAAGTTTTAAATTTTTCTGAAAAAATGGTACAAGAGAAATCTTGTACCATTTTTTTATCTACCTTTTTCTGAATTTTATAGTCCGTTTTTTACATCATGTTTTGACATAAAACCTAGGAATTGCAATGTGGAAAATATGTAGAAGTACCTCTGTGGCCTAGTGATACAATATATGTGACAAATTGCGCAATTTGGCTGCGTTTTTTAGCTGGTATATGTCGATGTCATCACGGTCTAATCACAGGAATCATCATACGGTTGTACTCAAACCAAGGGTTATCTCTGCGCCAGCATGCCGAAAAAATGGCTTACTGACTGGTAATAATACTATTGCTATATATTCTAAACCTAAGCCACCACCGAACACACCCCAAAAACTTTTCTTGACGCCCTCAAGGGATGCTCCTCGTACACGTGTGTCATCAGAATTTATTCCTGAGCACAGGTCACCTGCAAGTAGTCTGTTGGTTCGTTTTGGTATTGACAGCTATCTTGGTCGTATGGTGACACGAATTTTGATTTTCCTCATACTTTCTCAGCCTGTGTATGTAGCGATGGGAATGGAGCTTGAAGATACAGCAAGTATTTCTCCTTCTGAAACAACGAACGATATAGAAACTGAAGTCAGTGATGATGTGAACAGTGATGGAGTGGAAGATGCTACGGAGGTGGATGAACTCGAGGCACCAGAAGGGGATGTCTCTGACGGAGAACCTCTCGGTGTTGAGACACTGAATGTGACTCAAGGGACTAGTGATGATGGTGGTGTAGACACTGTTTCTGAAACCGGTGAAGGTTCTACTGCTGGTGATGCAGTAGAGGATGTTGATGACACCGACAAAAATGAGACCACTGCAGATGAGGACACATCTTTGTCTGATGAGCTTGAGGACGGTTTTGAAGAAGGTGCTACCGAGAACGAGGACACAGGTGATGTTGGAGCGGATGAAGAAAGCGACGTCGTTTCCGACGTCGACACAGAGTCTCTTGAAGACAGTGCATCATCGAGTGAAGAAGTAATTGACATAGAAGAGGTTCCTGTTGCACAAAACATGGAGAGTAAGTATGTATTTGGGGAGGGTGATTGCACTTTGGTGTCTGATGGAGAATTCTACTGTGTTGCTTCAGGTCCAGAACGACATGTATCCTCAGGTGATCCTCGAGTATATGCGGAAAAGGACAGAGAAGGTGACAAGGAGATTTTTTACTTTGATGGTGTTGAAGTGCATCGTATTACTAACAACAGCTACGATGACTTTGCCCCTGTGTTTGACGATGAAACGTTACGTATTGTTTGGCAGGCAATGCTGAATGATCGTTTGCAGATAATGGTGCATGAGGTACCTACCAACACCACACGACAACTTACCACAGCTCGCCAAAACAGCAGCAACCCGAGCATAGCGGGTGACACGGTAGTGTGGCAGGAATGGATTGGTACGAATTGGGAAATCATGATGACTGACATTGATGATATTGGGCAAGAATTTGAAATTGAACAGCTTACGGACAATATGGTGCATGACATGTTTCCTGCAGCATATGACGGACTTATTACATGGCAAAGTGAACGAGGGTCTTCGTGGGAGGTTGTGGTGTACGACATGAATACAGAGAAAAAACAGACCCTTGAGAAAAGTGAAGGAACCAAATATGAGAACCCCCGCTTCGTGCTTTTGTTTGATTCAAAACATGAAAACGGTGACGTGGAGACAATCGGGTATGACCTTGATACGGGAAAAATGACGGAACTTGGAACAAAAGCAAACCCTCAGCCGTTTGTACCGAAAACTCCGAAAGATGAAGTACCGGAAGCTATACCCCAAGGAACGAATTCGATAAGTACCAGTACCAAGGAAGATACTGATCCTGCTCCGGATCCTGTAATTGAGTAGTGTGTTGTATGAAGATGTCCAGTGTTCACAAACTATCCCATATATTCCAACACCTCATCAGGAGGCGTTTTGTGTTTCTCTTGGTGGCACTTCTGCTCGTGCTTATAGTTGTTTTTCATAACCCAATAGCGCAGTTTCTTGGTATCACTCGCGTAGAGGCTGCTGCCTACCAGATGCAGACGGGGTATTATGTGGGAAGTGGAGCTTCAAATGAGATTTCTGGTCTTGGATTTACTCCCGAGGTAGTAATACTGAAAGCCGATACTGTAGGAGGTACTGGAGCTATTATGAAAACTACCGGTATGCCAAAAAACAATGTGGCATACTTGGGTGTTGCAACGGCAGACAACACCACAGCTCAAATACAACTTACTCCAAATGGCTTCATAGTTACAGGTACGCTTTCCGACACGATTAACAACAGCTACACATGGGTGGCGTTTTCCGGTTCTGATTGCAGTACTGATGGACGACTGTGTGTGGGGAGTTATACAGGGGACGGTATCGCGACCAAGGCGATAGCAACAGGTTTTGACCCCGACTTGGTCGTAGTCAAGCAATCAACTGCAGTTTTAGCAAACTGGCGTTCAAGCGCAATGCCGAACAATTACGCTCAATTTTTTTCTGCGACTCTAGAAGACACGTCCGGGGTATATTTTACGACACTCGATGCAACAGGTTTTACTGTAGGAGCGACTAATAATGCTTCCGGGGGTACCTACTACTTCGTTGCATTTAAAGAAGTGGCGGGTGTTATCGATGTCGGTACTTATACCGGGAATACGAGCGATAACAGAAGCATTCCTGATGTCGGCTTCCGTCCTGACTGGCTGTTTACTAAAAATGCCAGTGTTGCGGTAGGAGCTGTGTACTCACTTAATGAATCCTACGGTGACAACTCAAGCTACTTTACAGACACAGCAAACCTCGTAAATGCAGTGCAGGCACTTGAGGCTGACGGGTTTCAGGTAGGTACCAGCAATACCGCAAACGGTAACACCAATACGCACTACTATGCCGCGTTCGGCGGAGCTATAGATCCCACTGCGCAAGGAACGTTTACTGCAGTTTCGGGTACGTATGTTGGGGACGGTAACGCGCGGGTTATTTCAAACCTTGGTTTTGAGCCAGATCTCGTCATTGTAAAAGCAAGTTCTACACAACAAGCGGTATTTTCGACAAGTATTATGGGAGGGGACTCAACAGCATACTTAGGAAGTGCAACTGCGAACTTTGCGGGAGGTATAACTACACTTTCCCCCAACGGCTTTACCATTGGTAATCATGCAACGGTCAACACTAATGGTGTCGAGTATGTCTGGACTGCGTATGGTAATGCATGGAACCCTGAGACTAACACAGGATCACAAGATTTTGTTATTGGTGCCTATTACGGAAATGGATTAGACAATAGAAACATTACTCGTTTGCCGTTTAGACCTGATTTACTTACGGTGAAGCGAAGTGGTGCTACGCAAGGTGTATGGCGCTCAAGTGAGCATGTTGGTGATGTGTCTAGTTATTTTCATGCACTTGCCGACGGAGCAAATCAAGTACAAATTCTGACTGACGATGGGTTTCAACTAGGCACCCTCGCGAACGTAAACGCTGCCGCTAACTTGTACTGGTATTTTGGTTTTGCCACGGGAACAAGCTTTGCGGTGGGTACGTACAGTGGTACTGGTGTAGCGCACAACATAGGAACAAGTTTTGAACCCGATCATGCATGGGTGAAACAAACAGGAGCTATACAGGGAGTACTGCGCACAGCAAGCACGACAGGTTCGACGTCGTTTCCGTTTTTAAATACAGCACTTGTGCAAAACGCGCTTACTGGTTTTTATGCAAACGGTTTTTCCGTAGGTACGGGCGCGGAGGCAAACACACTTGGAGCTAATAACTACCGATATGCAATATGGGCTGATACCACAAGCCTTGGCACCGCAACGTACGAAACACAAACAGGATATTATGTTGGTGATGGCGGGGTAAAGAACATAAGCGGGCTTGGATTTACTCCTGACATGGTGATTATTAAAGCGAATACCACCGCAGGTACGGGGGCAGTCTGGAAAACTGTAGCTATGCCCCAGAACAACACTGCTTACCTTGGGAGCGCGACTGCTGACAGTGCGGCAGGACTCATAGTATTAACCAGTGATGGATTTCGTGTCGTGGGAACTGGTGTCAATGATATAAACAACCGTTTTACATGGGTAGCTTTTAGTGGTTCTGAGTGTTCGTCGTCGGGGATTTTTTGTGTTGGACGATATACAGGAGATGGTGTTGCAACTAAGGCAGTTACCACAGGTTTCCAACCGGATTTAGTGTGGGTAAAGCAGTCAACCGCCGTCGTACCAACATGGAGATCAAGTTCAATGCCATTAAACTATGCGCAATATTTTTCGGCAACTGCACAAAATACAACAGGCACTTTTTTCACCACACTTGGTGCTACTGGGTTTACGGTAGGTGCGACGCACAACGTGAACGCGGGTGTATATTACTACGCGACGTTTAAAGAATCAGTAGGAGCAGTGGATGTCGGTACCTATACGGGGAATCCGAGCGACAACAGAAGCATTCCCGGTGTTGGCTTCCGCCCTGACTGGCTGTTTACCAAAAACGCCAACGTTGCAGTCGGTGCTGTCTATTCACTCAATGAATCCTACGGTGATAGTGCAAGCTATTTTGCAGATACAGCAAACCTCGTAAATGCAGTGCAGGCACTTGAGGCTGACGGGTTTCAGGTAGGTACCAGTAATACCGCAAACGGTAACACCAATACGCACTACTACGCCGCGTTCGGTGGGGCTACCGCACCCGTCGCAAACGGCACGTACCAGATGAATTCAGGTTCATATGTTGGTACGGGGAACGCATTGGTATTTTCTGATCTTGGTTTTGAACCGGATCTGATAATAGTTAAAGGGGACACTACGCAAGCAGGAGTATTTTCAACACGGATTATGGGAGGGAATTCGACGGCGTACCTTGATTCACCAAACATAAATTTTGCTGGAGGTATCACCTCTTTACAATCGGAAAGTTTTTCGATTGGTACCGATGCGACCGTAAACACTTCTGGGGTTACCTACTACTGGACAGCATTTGGAAATGCGTGGAATCCGGACACCAACTCCGGTGCAGCGGATTTTGTTATCGGCGCATACTACGGAAATG